>ERZ1026870.19-NODE-19-length-86450-cov-121.150587_pt1 | contig 86450 bp, 60 predicted proteins | sample MGYA00380165_ERZ1026870 | MGnify/ENA primary metagenome ERZ1026870 (study PRJEB33269, sample SAMEA4719801) | human gut metagenome | biome: human-associated habitat; feature: organic feature; material: feces | place: Cameroon | collected 2013-10 ...
GAGCATCTGCCTTACAAGCAGAGGGTCGGCGGTTCGAATCCGTCAGCGCCCACGGAACTTGGTTTCGTGATTTTAATTTTAGAAAGAATATTTATTTATCATAAGGGCGCTTAGCTCAGCTGGTTTAGAGCATCTGCCTTACAAGCAGAGGGTCGGCGGTTCGAATCCGTCAGCGCCCACCCTTATGAAGGTCTTCCAACAAAAGTTGGGAGACCTTTTTGTTTTAATTAAAGCTAAATAATTCCTTGTTATTCTGTTTTTTCAAAGGAATTGCTTAACTTTGCACCCTATATTATATATAATACGTATTATTAATTATTATGGATTTAGATTTATTGACTGCCATATCACCTATTGATGGTCGTTACAGGGGAAAAACAGAGCAACTCGCTAACTACTTTTCAGAGTATGCTCTTATTCGTTATCGCGTGCGCGTAGAGATTGAGTACTTCATTACTTTATGCGAATTACCTTTGCCACAGTTGGCTTCTTTCGACAAGCAGCTGTTTGAGCGTTTGCGTGACATCTATCGCAATCTCGACGAGAAGGGAGCACAGCGTGTGAAAGACATTGAGAAGATTACCAACCATGACGTGAAAGCCGTTGAGTACTTCATCAAGGAAGAGTTCGACAAGATTGGTGGCTTGGATGCCTACAAGGAGTTTATCCACTTCGGTCTGACTTCTCAGGACATCAACAACACCAGTGTGCCTCTCTCAGTAAAGGAGGCTCTGGAAGAGTGCTTCTACCCACAGGTAGAGGAGTTGATTGCACAGCTCCAGACTTACGCTGATGAGTGGAAGGATGTTCCAATGTTGGCAAAGACTCATGGTCAGCCTGCATCTCCAACCCGCTTGGGCAAGGAAATCATGGTTTACGTTTATCGTCTCACCGAGCAGCTCGAGTCTTTGAAGGCTTGCAAGATTACAGCTAAGTTTGGTGGTGCCACTGGTAACTACAATGCTCATCATGTGGCTTATCCAGAGTATGACTGGCGTGCCTTCGGCAACAAGTTCGTAAGCGAGAAGCTGGGCTTGGAGCGCGAGCAGTATACCACACAGATCAGCAACTATGATCATCTGGGTTCCATCTTTGATGCCATCCGCAGAATCAATACCATCATCATCGACTTGGACCGTGACTTCTGGATGTACATCTCTATGGATTACTTCAAGCAGAAAATCAAGGCTGGTGAGGTTGGTTCCAGTGCGATGCCACACAAGGTAAACCCTATCGATTACGAGAATAGCGAGGGTAACCTCGGTATTGCCAATGCCATTCTCCAGTTCCTGGCACAGAAGCTTCCAGTAAGCCGCTTGCAGCGTGACCTTACCGACAGCACTGTGCTCCGCAACATCGGTGTGCCTCTCGGTCACAGCATCATCGCCATCCAGAGCACATTGAAGGGCTTGCGCAAGCTCATCCTCCACGAGGAAAAGTTGCAGGAAGATTTGAATAATACATGGGCAGTAGTGGCTGAGGCTATCCAGACCATCCTTCGCCGTGAGGCTTATCCTCATCCATACGAGGCATTGAAGGCTCTCACCCGTACCAATACCCACATGACCGAGGAGACCATCCACGAGTTTATCAAGGGATTGAACGTGAGCGACAGCGTGAAGGCTGAGCTGATGGCTATCACTCCAAGTAATTATACAGGTATATTTTAAGTATTATCTGATCCCCTAAGGGCAGGAAAAGTACAGACATATCATATCAAGTTTAAATATAAATAATAAGATTTATTAACTCGGCCGTGAGGCTTTTATTTAAGAAGTAATATGGATTCAGAAATCGAAAACAAACCACAGAGTCAATCGTCAGGCAACGAGAACACCCGAGAGGGCTTTAGCGCAGGCGGTTATCAGAAGAGTTATCGTAGTGTAGGTCGCTCACAGCGTCCACGTATTAACAGTCATCGCCCATCTTATGGCAGCGATAGAAGTAGTAACAGCAGTAGCGAGGGTGGCTTCCGTCCAGAAGGATTCGGAGCTGGCCTGCAGGGCAATTCGGGCAGCAGTGATCGTCCACAGCGCAGCAGCTATGGCAGCAGCCGTGGTGGCTATGGCCGTCCACAGGGTGGCTACAACAGCAACCGTGGTGGCAGCAGCTATGGTAACAGCCGTGGCGGTGGTTATGGCCGTCCACAGGGTGGCTACAACAGCCGTCCTCAGCAGGGTGGTTACAATAGCCGTCCTCGTTTCAACAATAATGCAGAAGGTGACGACCAGCATCAGTCTAATGGTGGTTACCAGCCACGTCAGCAGGGTGGCTACGGCCGTCCACAGGGTGGTGGCTATGGCAACAACCGTGGCGGTGGTTACGGCAACAACCGCGGTGGTGGCTATAACAGCAACAACCGTGGCGGTGGCTATGGCAACAATCGTGGCGGTGGCTATAACAGCAACAACCGTGGCGGTGGCTATGGCAACAACCGTGGTGGTGGTTATAACAACAACCGTGGTGGCGGCTTCCGCCAGCACACTCCTGGATACGATCCAAATGCTAAGTATAGCATGAAGAAGCGCATCGAGTACAAGGAGGAGAATATCGACCCAACAGAGCCATTGCGCTTGAACAAGTTCCTTGCCAATGCTGGTGTATGCTCTCGCCGTGAGGCTGATGAGTTCATCCAGGCTGGTCTGGTAACTGTCAATGGTGAGGTAGTTACCGAGTTGGGTACCAAGATTCTTCGCACCGACGAGGTGAAGTTCCATGATGCAGTAGTATCTTTGGAGAAGAAGGTATATGTATTGCTCAACAAGCCAAAGGATTACGTGACAACCAGCGACGATCCTCAGCAGCGCAAGACTGTGATGGACCTCGTGAAGGATGTATGCCCTGAGCGTATCTATCCTGTAGGTCGTCTCGACCGTAACACAACAGGTGTGCTCCTGTTGACCAACGATGGTGACCTGGCTTCTAAGCTGACTCATCCTAAGTTCTTGAAGAAGAAGGTATATCACGTACACCTCGACAAGAACCTCACTTCTCACGATATGGATCAGATTCGTGAGGGTATTACCTTGGATGACGGCGAGATCAAGGCAGACGCTATCGAGTATGCTGACGATCGCGACAAGTCACAGGTAGGCATCGAGATTCACAGCGGCAAGAACCGTATCGTTCGCCGTATCTTCGAGAGCCTCGGTTATCGTGTAACCAAGTTGGACCGTGTACAGTTTGCAGGTTTGACCAAGAAGAACCTCCGTCGTGGTGACTGGCGCTTCCTTACAGAGAAGGAAGTAGACATGCTCCGCATGGGTGCTTTTGAATAAGGAACATATCAAATTATAAGAAAGGAGACTAGTCTTTAGTCTCCTTTTTAACCTATTAATTAACAATGGAAAAAGTAAAAAGAACTAAAGTCGTTGACTTGCTCAAGAGCACAGCCTACGACTCAATCGTGAATGTTAAGGGATGGGTACGTACCCATCGTAGTAGCAAAGCAGTCGATTTTATCGCTCTTAACGATGGTTCTACTATTAATAATATTCAGATAGTAGTCGACCCATCAAAGGTCGATGAGAATCAGCTCCGCCAGATTACCACTGGTGCCTGCATCAGCGTAGTAGGTACCTTGGTAGAGAGCCAGGGTGCCGGTCAGAGCGTTGAGATTCAGTGCGAAAGCATCGAAATCTACGGTCTTTGCGGCAACGACTATCCAATGCAGAAGAAGGGACAGAGCTTCGAGTACATGCGTCAGTATGCTCACCTCCGTCTCCGTACCAATACCTTTGGTGCCGTGATGCGTATCCGCCACAACATGGCGATGGCTATCCACACCTACTTCCACGAGCATGGATATTTCTATTTCAATACTCCTCTCATCACAGCCAGCGACTGTGAGGGTGCAGGTCAGATGTTCCAGGTTACAACCAAGAACCTCTACAACCTGAAGAAGACCGAGGATGGCAAGATTGACTATTCTGATGATTTCTTCGGCAAGCAGACTTCACTGACCGTTTCTGGTCAGTTGGAGGGTGAGCTGGGTGCCACAGCACTCGGTGCTATTTACACCTTCGGTCCTACCTTCCGTGCAGAGAACAGTAACACACCTCGCCACCTGGCAGAGTTCTGGATGGTTGAGCCAGAGGTTGCTTTCCTGGATATGGATGGTTTGATGGAGTTGGAGGAAGACTTCATCAAGTATTGTATCCGTTGGGCACTGGAGCACTGCAAGGACGATCTTGCTTTCTTGAACAAGATGATTGACAAGGGCTTGATTGCTCGACTGGAGGGCGTATTGAATTCCGACTTCGTTCATCTCCCATATACCGAGGGTATCCGCATCCTGCAGGAGGCTATCGCCAAGGGCAAGAAGTTTGAGTTCCCATGCGAGTGGGGTGACGACCTGGCTTCAGAGCACGAGCGCTTCCTCGTAGAGGAGCACTTCAAGCGTCCTGTTATCATGACCAACTATCCAAAGGCCATCAAGGCATTCTATATGAAGATAGATGAGGAGGAGAGCGGCTTCGGCGGCAAGAGCGGTCAGACCGTTCAGGGTACCGACGTACTGTTCCCACAGATTGGTGAGATTATCGGTGGTTCTGTCCGTGAGGAGAGCTATGACAAGCTGATGGGTGAGATTGAGGCTCGCAACATCCCTATGAAGGATATGAACTGGTATCTTGATACCCGTAAGTACGGTTCATGCCCACACGCAGGTTTCGGTCTCGGTTTCGAGCGTCTGATTCTCTTCGTAACCGGTATGCAGAACATCCGCGACGTGATTCCATTCCCACGTACACCAAAGAATGCAGAATTCTAATTTCCGTTGATATCAACGAAAACAGAATATAGAATAAGCGAGGCTTCTTTTTCAGAGGTCTCGCTTTTATTTTGCCTGCTTAGCTCATATTTTGGCAGCTAGGCTCATATTTCGCCTGCTTAGCTCTGGGTTTTGGTTATTTTTACATCTTTTCTTCCTCTTTTTCATTATTTTATTGTACCTTTGCAGCTAAATTATTAAAATCGTAAGAAAAATGGGAAAGATTATATTGACGGGCGACCGTCCTACAGGTAAACTTCACCTGGGTCACTACATCGGCTCATTGCAGCGCCGAGTACAGCTTCAGAATGCTGGCGACTTCGATAGAATGTTCGTGTTCATGGCCGACGTTCAGGCTTTGACAGATAATGCCGATAACCCGGAGAAGATTCGCCAGAACATTACAGAGGTAGCACTCGATTATCTTTCTGCGGGTCTCGATCCACAGAAGTGTACACTCTATATCCAGAGTATGATTCCTGAATTGGCTGAGTTGACTACCTACCTGATGAACCTCATCTCTGTATCTCGTGTTCAGCGTAACCCAACCGTGAAAACAGAGATCAAGATGCGTAACTTCGAGGCAAACATTCCTCTCGGTTTCTTCTGCTATCCAGTGAGCCAGGCTGCCGACATCACCGCTTTCAAGGCAACAACCGTGCCTGCCGGTGAGGACCAGGAACCAATGCTGGAGGTAACCCGCGAATTGGTTCGCCGTTTTAACCAGACTTATGCGCCTGTATTGGTAGAGCCAGAGATTCTGCTTCCTGAGATTGCTTGCTGCCGTCGCCTTCCAGGAACTGATGGTAAGGAGAAGATGAGCAAGAGTCTCGGCAACTGCATCTACATGAGCGATGACGAGAAGACCGTTTGGAAGAAGGTGAAGAAGATGTCTAACGGTGAGCCACGTATGAGTATGGAAGAGCCGGGACATCTGGAGGGCAATGCCGTGTTCACTTATCTTGAGGCATTCTCTACACCAGAGGACTTTGCTGAGTTCTGGCCTGAGTTCAAGACTTTGGATGAGTTGAAGGAGCAGTATGTGAAGGGTGGTATCGGTGATGGCACCTGCAAGAAGTTCCTGAACAGCGTCATCAACAAGATGCTCGACCCAATCCGTGCCCGCCGTCATGAGTTTGAGCAGGATATTCCTGAGGTATTCAATATCCTGAAGAAGGGTAGCGAAGATGCCCGCGAATTTGCAGCCCAGACCATGGACGAGGTTCGCAAGGCAATGCGCATTGACTACTTCAGCGATGTTGCCTACATTGAGGAGCAGGCTGCGAAGTTTAGAATTTAGTTTATAGTTAATAGTTTATAATTGATAGTTAGGCATACGCCGTTTCGGAAAGTACATTCTTAATTATTGATTATTGATTTTTAATTATGAATAAACGAATATTGCAATTAGCGGTGCCGTCGATAATATCCAATATCACGGTACCGCTTTTAGGTTTGGTGGATGTTGCCATCGTGGGCCATATTGGTGATGCGGCTTATATCGGAGCCATCGCCGTGGGCTCGATGCTCTTCAATGTCATCTACTGGCTCTTCGGATTCCTGAGAATGGGAACCAGCGGAATGACTTCACAGGCTTTGGGCAGGAGAGACTTTGCCGAAGTGCTGAGGCTTCTGGTTCGTTCTCTGGGCATCGGCGTAGGGATAGGACTCCTGTTCTTTATCCTGCAGAGATGGATTATCGGCTGCGGACTGTGGGCGATGTCTCCGGAAGCTGATGTCGTAGAACTGGCCCGCAGATATTGCTATGTCTGTATCTGGGGAGCGCCTGCCGTGCTCGGACTCTATGGATTCACGGGCTGGTTTATCGGTATGCAGAACACCCGTATCCCGATGGTGGTGTCGCTGACGCAGAATGTGGTGAACATCGTTGCCTCCCTGGTGCTCGTTTTCGTTTGCAGGATGACGGTAGAGGGCGTGGCACTCGGCACGGTCATCGCTCAATGGTGGGGATTCCTGATGGCATGCGTGCTCTATCGGCTTTACTATCGCCGGTTGGGCAAGTATGATTATCGCCAGCATCTCTTCGACTCTGAACCGCTGAAGCGATTCTTCTCTTTAAACAGAGACATCTTCCTCCGCACCGTATGTCTGGTGGCTGTGAACCTCTTCTTTACGGCAGCAGGTTCCCGCGAGAGTACGCTGGTGCTGGCTGTCAACACGTTGCTGATGACGCTTTTCACCATCTTCTCCTATTTCATGGATGGCTTTGCCTATGCGGCAGAGGCATTGAGCGGCAAGTATTATGGTGCCGGGAATAGAGTAGCGTTCCGGGAGGTGGTCAGGCGGACGATGGGTTTCGGAGTGGGCGTAGCCTTCGGTTTCACCTTATTATATATAATAGGTGGTGAGAACTTCCTCTCTTTGCTTACCAGTGACGGTCGGGTGATAGCAGCGTCGGGCGAGTATTTCGGATGGGCGATATTGATACCCCTGGCAGGAATGCCGGCATTCGTTTTCGATGGCATCTTCGTGGGCATCACCCGCTCGAAGTCGATGCTCTGTTCCACCGCCGTGGCCTCAGCCTCGTTCTTCGCATTGTTTTTCGGGCTACATCCTCTGCTAGGTAACCATGCCCTGTGGCTTGCCTTTATCCTCTACCTTGTTTTGCGAGGTATCGTATTATTCGTCATTTACCGTAGCCAACTGCGGTAAATGGCGAATTGTGTTTTAATGGGATATAATACTAGAAATAATGCACATTGTTCTTGAAAAATTGCACACTTGAAATATTGTGTGCGCATTTTCGGGAAAAACTACATTAATTTAGTTTAAAACTTGCGTCGATATTCTTTTTCTTAGCATAATTTTCGTAATTTCGCACAGCAAAACTAGAAAAAAATAGAGTAAAATGACAGCAGAAGAATATTATCAGCAGGGAAACGCCTGGCGGAAGCAAGGCGACTTTAAGCATGCCCTCGACTGCTATATGGAGGCCATCGCCCTCGACCCCGAGAGTCCGGCTGTAGCGGCAAAGGAGATGCTTGATAATATCATGAGCTTTTATTGCAAAGACTACTACAATCCATAATGCTCTATGTGGATCGCAGCAGCCTTGGCTACTCCAAAAGTAAAGATAATAAGAAAAAATTTAGAATATGAGCAAGATTAAAGGGGCTATTGTAGTCGATACCAAGCGTTGCAAGGGATGCGCGCTCTGCGTAGAGGCTTGTCCTCATCATGTCATCGCATTGGCCGAGAAGAAGGTCAATGTGCATGGTTATCGCTATGTAGAGGCAGCTGTGCCTGATGCATGCGTTGGCTGTACTTCGTGCGCCATCGTCTGCCCAGACGGTTGCATCACTGTTTATCGAAAGAAGGAGGACTAAACAATGGCAAATCAAGAAGTAACATTAATGAAGGGCAATGAGGCGATAGCCCATGCCTGTATCAGATGTGGTGCGGATGGCTTCTTCGGCTATCCTATCACACCTCAGAGTGAGATTATAGAGACGCTGGCTCTGCTCAAGCCATGGGAAACATCAGGTATGGTGGTTCTGCAGGCTGAGAGTGAGGTGGCGGCTATCAACATGGTTTATGGTGGCGCCGGTGCCGGAAAGCGTGTCATCACCACCTCGTCAAGTCCGGGTGTGGCTTTGATGCAGGAGGGCATCTCCTATATGGCAGGTGCCGAGATTCCGGGTGTTATCGTCAACGTGCAGCGTGGCGGTCCGGGCTTGGGTACCATCCAGCCATCACAGAGTGATTATTTCCAGGCTACCCGTGGCGGTGGTAACGGCGATTACAACGTCATCGTGCTGGCTCCTGCATCGGTTCAGGAGATGGCTGATTTCGTAGATCTCGCCTTCACCCTTGCCTTCAAGTATCGCAATCCGGCGATGATTCTGAGCGATGGCGTCATCGGACAGATGATGGAGAAGGTGGTTCTGCCACCGGTAAAACCTCGTCGCACCGAGGAGGAGATTGCTAAGGAGTGTCCATGGGCTACCATCGGCCGTCCTAAGAGTCGCCCTGTCAACATCATGACCTCTCTGGAACTCAAGCCTGAGGTCATGGAGGCACGCAACATCGCCCTTCAGGAGAAGTATCAGAAGATTCGTGATACCGAAGTAAGATATGAGATGGAGCAGATGGAGGATGCCGACTATGTTATCGTAGCCTTCGGAAGTGCGGCACGTATCGCCGAGAAGAGTATCGAGAATGCTCGTGAGCAGGGCATCAAGGTGGGACTGTTCCGTCCTATCACCCTCTGGCCTTTCCCTGAAAAGGAGATTCATGAACTTGCCAAGACCAAGAAGGGCATTCTGGTTGCCGAAATCAATGCAGGTCAGATGGTTCAAGATGTGCGTTTGGCTGTGAATGGCCAGACTCCAGTGGAGCACTTCGGTCGCCTGGGCGGCATCGTGCCTGAGCCAGAGGAAATCGTTGAAGCGCTGAAAAAGTTAACAGTTAACAATTGATAGTTAACAGTTAATGGTTTATAGTTAATAGGAGGCTGCGCCCTATAAACTGTAAACTATTAACTATAAATTAAATAAAATGAATGATATAATTTCACCAGAAAATCTGGTATATAAGAAGCCTACGCTGATGAACGATACCCCGATGCACTATTGCCCGGGCTGTTCGCATGGCGTAGTTCATAAGCTCGTTGCCGAGGTCATCGAGGAGATGGGCATGGAGGATAAGACGGTGGGCGTTTGTCCGGTGGGCTGTGCCGTATTCGCTTATCGCTATTTGGATATCGACTGGCAGGAAGCTGCCCATGGCCGTGCTCCTGCTGTGGCTACGGGCATCAAGCGCTTGTGGCCTGACCGTCTCGTCTTCACTTATCAGGGCGATGGCGACCTGGCGTGCATCGGTACCTGCGAGACCATCCACGCCCTGAACCGTGGCGAGCATATCGCCATCATCTTCATCAATAATGCCATCTATGGTATGACCGGTGGACAGATGGCTCCAACCACCCTGTTGGGTCAGAAGACCGCTACCTGTCCTTACGGACGAGAGGCAGATCTTCATGGTTATCCACTGAACATCACCGAACTTGCCAGCCATTTGCAGGGTACCTGCTATGTAACCCGCCAGAGTGTGGAGACCGTGGCAAGCATCAAGAAGGCAAAGAAGGCTATCCGCAAGGCGTTCGAGGCAAGCATGCAGGGCAAGGGTTCCAGCCTGGTAGAGATTGTTTCTACCTGCAACAGCGGTTGGAAGCTCTCACCTGTTGAGGCGAACAAGTGGATGGAAGAGAACATGTTTAAGCAGTATCCTAAGGGTGACCTGAAGGATACAACAAATTTGTAAGAACAATGAAGACAGAAATCATTATATCCGGTTTTGGTGGTCAGGGCGTCCTTTCGATGGGAAAGATCCTGGCCTACTCAGGACTGATGGAAGACAAGGAGGTAACCTGGATGCCTGCTTACGGACCTGAGCAGCGTGGCGGTACAGCCAACGTAACGGTCATCGTGAGCGACAGCCGCATCTCTTCGCCTATCCTGAGCCATTACGATGTAGCCATTGTGCTCAATCAGCCATCGCTCGATAAGTTCGAGTCAAAGATTAAGCCTGGCGGTATCCTGATTTACGATGGTTATGGCGTGATGAATCCTCCACAGCGCAAGGACATCACCATCTATCGCATTGATGCGATGGACAAGGCTGCCGAGATGAAGAACTCAAAGGTGTTCAATATGATTGTATTGGGCGGACTGCTGAAGGTTTGCCCAGTGGTGAGCACCGGCGGTTTGAACAAGGCACTCTACAAATCATTGCCAGAGCGTCATCATGGTCTGATTCCATTGAACATGCAGGCAGTGGAAGAGGGAATGAAGATTATCGAAAAGATTGATTAATCCTTTAGAGAAAGTCGATTCATTCATTTCGAAAATATCGAATAATAATTAAAATATTTGCCGTATGACTAAAAAATCCAACAATCTATTGTCCCTCTTCGGGGCACTCTTACTAACCTCGTCGCTCCAGGCCCAGAGTCTGCTTCCGAAACCGCAGCAGGTTACGATGGGCAAGGGCGTTTTTAACACCAGCGACGGTGTGAAAGTAGAAAACCAAGTAGGCGCTGATGCCGAGAATATCTATACCAAGGCATGGAATGTCAAGGTGAATGATGCAGCCAAGCGAGTGGTGAAGTTTACTCCACTCGCCAATGCATCTTCGCCTGAGGCATACCGGCTTCATGTGGCACCTGATGCCATTGAAATCAGTGCCGCCAGCAGCGAGGGTTTCCTCCGTGCCTGGCAGACCATGGAGCAGCTTACCACCAAGAAAGGCATCGCATGCTGCGACATCGTGGATGCACCTGCCTACAAGTGGCGCGGTTTGATGCTCGATGTTTCCCGTCATTACTTCCCAATCTCCTTCCTTAAGAAGCAGATTGATGTGATGTCGGAATATAAGTTCAATCGTCTCCATATCCATCTGACCGATGCAGCCGGATGGCGCATCGAAATCAAGCGTTATCCTAGACTCAACAATTTCGCCGCCTGGCGTTCGGGTAAGTTGTGGAAAGACTGGAATGCCAATGGCAACAAGTATCTGGAGCAGGGCAGCGAGGGTGCCGAGGGTGGTTACTATACCCAGGATGAACTCCGCGACCTGGTGAAATATGCTGCCGAGCGCGGCATCACCATCGTTCCGGAAATCGAGATGCCGGGTCATTCTGAAGAAGTGCTCACAGCCTATCCAGAGTTATCCTGTACCCATGAGCCTTATAAGCAGGCTGATTTCTGTCCGGGTAACATCGGAACCTACGATTTCCTGGAGAATGTCTTGAAAGAGGTGATGGATATCTTCCCGTCTCATTACATCCATGTGGGTGGCGATGAGGCTGCAAAGAAGTCATGGGGCAGTTGTGCCCTCTGCCAGAAGAAGATGAAGGAACTGGGCATCGACCATGTGGATGGATTGCAGGCTCATCTCATTTCCCACATGGGCAAGTTCCTGAACGAGCATGGCAGACAGCTCGTGGGTTGGGACGAGGTGATTGCCGGAAATCTCTCCAAGAATACCACCGTGATGGTTTGGCGTGGCACCGAACTGGCACACGAGGCTATCAAGCATGGCTATGACGTGGTGATGTCGCCGGGAGCTTACTGCTACTTCGATATGTATCAGGATGCGCCGGGCACCCAGCCTGTGGCAAATGGCGGTTTCATTCCTACTGAGAAGGTGTATAGCTACGTGCCGGGAAGCGATCTTCCTGAGGCTGAACGCAATATGATTACCGGTGTGCAGGCGAACCTCTGGACCGAGCATATTCCTACTCCAGAGTATGCCGAGTATATGCTTTATCCTCGTGCCTTAGCTCTGGCTGAGATAGGATGGAATGGAACCAAAACCAAGAACTATCCTGAGTTCAAGACCCGTGCCCTGGCGCAGGTGGAACATCTGAAGGCAGAAGGCGTGAACCCATTCGAGCTGAAGAAGGAGATTGGTGAGCGCAAGGAAAAGATGAAGCCGGTGATGCACAAGGCTGTGGGTGCTAAGGTTACCTATAACCATGCTTACAACCGCTACTATCCGGCAGCTGGCGAACAGACGCTGGTGGATGGCAACATGGGCGGTTGGGCTCATGGCGATGGCCGCTGGCAGGGCTTTATCGGCAAGGATTGCTTCGATGTTACCATCGATCTTGGTAAATCTACCAAGGTTAGTAGCGTAGGCACCGATTTCATGCAGAGCAGCGGTCCTGAGATTTTCTATCCTTCTCAATATACGGTATCTGTTAGTGAGGATGGCAAGAACTTCACCCAGGTATTCGACAAGAAGTATGAGTCGAGCAAGCAGCCGATTCTGAATTTCAAGACGCTTACCTGGAAGGGCAGCAAGACAGCCCGCTACATCCGTGTGCAGGCGAAGCCAAGCAGCTTCGGCGGCTGGCTGTTTGTTGACGAGATTATCGTGAAATAATACGCCCTGAAAGAGCAGAAGCTGCGTCATGGCTTCAGGCATATTCCTCAGCGCCTTGGTGATTCAGGACATACCGCCACCACCATATTTATGGTAAAGGAGTTGTAGGACAACGTCTACGAATGTTGCCTCTTTAAATCACAACTGCAAAATAGAATCTCTAGAGAGAAATCGAGTAGCTTATGCTCCTTGGTTTCTCTCTTTTTTTGTTTTGTTTGATCAGTTAAGTGACGTTTGGGATTTCAAATTAACCGTTATTGTGATGCCTTGCGATGATGGGAAGCAACAGATGAGTGGAAAAACTGGGATATAGAAAATGGTGATGATTACTTTATTCACTGAGATTTGCAGGATATTTGGCAGTTGCTTGTTGAATTCGCGCGAATGAAAAGTGTGTTAAAAGCGTTAAAACTTGGAAAAACGGACAAAATTATGTGTAAATCCCTTGGAAAAACGGACAGAATATAGTACTTTTGTATTGGAAAAACGGACAAAATGCATCCGTTTAATATTAGAAAAGAGGACAAAAAATGATTAAACGTAAGATAGACAGATATTTAGCTGACTTTTTCGATACCGATAGAAAAGCTTTGATGTTGACAGGAGCAAGACAGATAGGAAAAACATATTCTATCCGTCGTTTCGGTCATGAACATTTTGAAAGATTCGTTGAAATCAATTTCATTGAAAATCCGGGTTTGGTAAAGGTCTTCAGCAAGGCGAAGAACTGTCAAGACATCTTGTTGCGTCTCTCCACAGTGACCAGCCAGGATTTAATAAAGGGTAATACTCTTGTGTTTTTTGATGAAGTGCAGGAATGCCCGGAAATTGTAACTGCCATCAAGTTTTTGGTGGAGGAAGGGAGTTATCGCTATATTTTAAGTGGTAGCTTATTGGGTGTGGAAATCAAGAATCTCCGTTCAGCTCCAGTGGGATATATGGATGTGAAAGATATGTATCCGCTTGATTTTGAGGAGTTTGCATCTGCCGTTGGTATCAACGATAGAATTATAGATGTTTTGAGGAAACATTTTACAGAAGGGACTGTTGTAGATGAATTCATCCATGAAAAGATGATGGAGGTATTCCGGCTTTATCTTATAGTAGGTGGAATGCCTGCAGCTGTTGATAAATATCTGGCTACCAATAATCTGCAAGATGTAATGGCAGAGCAGCAGGCTATCATACGTCTCTATAAGCAGGATATAGCGAAATATGACCCTGACCATAAATTGTATATTCAGGAAATCTTTGACAGGATCCCTGCTGAGCTTGATGCCAAGAACAAGCGTTTCATATTGAAGAACCTGAATGAAAACATCAAGTTTTCACGTTATCAGAATAGTTTCTTGTGGTTGAAGGATGCTGGTGTCGCTCTGCCGGTATATAATGTTGAGGAGCCTACTGTGCCTTTGATTTTGTCAAGCAGCCGAAACTTATTCAAGCTGTTTATGGCAGATATTGGTCTTTTGGCAAGTCTTTATGCAGATGGCATTCAGCTGAAGATTTTGGATAACGAACCGTCCATCAACTTTGGTTCGATATATGAGAATGCGGTGGCACAAGAACTCCAGGCGCATGGCTTCCAGTTGTATTATTATAACAACAAGCGGCAGGGTGAACTGGATTTTGTGATAGAGCAAAATGGTGAGGTGTTGCCTTTAGAGGTTAAATCGGGCAAGGATTATGAGCGTCACAAAGCGCTTACGAATGTGATGAACTCTACAACCTATCAGATTTCAAAAGCCTATGTGTTGTGTAACGATAATGTGAAGAAGGTGGGAAAAATCACTTATCTCCCTATTTATATGCTGATGTTTATCAAGAAGGAAAAGAAACTTCCTACCCAATACTCCCTTGATTTAAGCGGACTGGTTTAAGGAGTTGGTTTAACTAACCTTTAAATTTTTGAGTACCTTTTGATTGTGAGAATTGGTACGAAAGAAACAACTGAAGAATGGATGAGTAGGGATTGTATTTTTGCAGTGGAGAAAGTTATGTTCAGTACTGCTGAACTTATATTCAACACTGCTGAACTTAAGTTCAACACTGCTGAACATAGATTCAGCATCGCTGAACGGAGATTTCTTCTAATGATAAAGACTATTATCCTTAAGAGTATAGGTGAATGCATTTAAGGATGCAAACCATCTCTTCCAGGACTACGGTCTCGCTTTATAAATGATGATGTAGAACTTAATAAGGAAAGGAATTGATATGGCAAAGTACAAGTTGCAGGAGATGTCGGATGTTCATCATGACGGCAAGCGTAAGGTTTATCCCAAGATGGTGGCCAATCGTACACTATCTCGCAAGGAGTTTATCGACAAGATGCAGGGTTATCATCGTGGCATTTCTCCGAGTACCACTGAAGCCGTGCTGATGGATGTGGAAGATATGCTGGTTCGCATGCTTTCCATGGGCTATAATGTGAATCTGGAAGGTCTCGGCACCTTCTCTCTATCCTTGGGTTTCGAGGATGACAAGCCTACCGAGATGCAGGGTGATGATGATAAGATGGCCTATCGTAAGGTTGGCGTAAGAGACGTCAACTTCAAGGCGTCTCCCGATTTCATCCAATCTGTGAAGCGGGAAACCGACCCCGATCTTGAGCGTGAAATGAGTGGAGTGAAGCAGATTTTGAAGCAGAAATATACCAGAGAGGAGCGCATCGCCCGAGCCCTGGATGTCATCGATGAGAATGGCTTCATCGGTCTTACCGACTATGCCTACATCAACAACTTGAGCCGCACCGCCGCCTCATTGGATTTGAAGGAGATATCCCATGACGAGACTGTTCCCATCCGCTCTGTGGGTCAGCACAGCCATAAGGTTTGGGTGAGGAGAAAAAAATAAGATAAAGTATGATTTCTCATCATTTTCTTTGGTAGTTAGGAAATATTATTGTAGTTTTGCACAAAGAAAGAATAAAGTCTAAAAAGTAGTAGATATGGAACAGAAGAAGAAACGCGTATATCGCAAGCGCATCCCTTATGGCATGATGAATTTTGAGGATGTTAGAAAGGATGATTGCTATTATGTGGATAAGACTCCGTTTATAGAAGAAATGGAGGCAGCAAATAAGTATTTCTTTTATATTCGCCCTCGCCGATTCGGCAAGAGCCTTACCCTTTCTATGCTCCAGAATTACTATGATGTGAACAAGAAGGATAAGTTTGAGCAGCTCTTTGGTGATCTTTATATAGGTAAGAATCCAACCCCTGAGCGTAATTCCTTTTTGGTGCTGAATCTGAATTTCTCTGTAGTTGCAGCTGGTATCGACGATTATAAGGATGGTTTGGATGCTACCTGTAACATGGCTTATAATTTTTTCTGTGATGTTTATCAGCAGTATCTTCCTAAAGATATCAAGGAGGAAATGAATAAGCAGGAAGGGTGTATCGACCAATTGCAATATATCTGTCAGGAGTGTGATAAAGTTGGTCAGCAAATCTATCTCTTCATAGATGAGTACGACCATTTTACCAATAAGATTCTTGCTGAGCCGCAATATATGACCAATTATCGCAAGCAGACGCATGGCGAAGGCTATCTGCGTCTCTTCTTCGATGCGGTAAAGGCGGCTACAAGTACATCCTTGAAGCGTGTTTTCGTGACGGGTGTCAGTCCTGTGACGATGGATGATTTGACCAGTGGTTTCAACATCGGCACCAACTATTCCTTGAGCGCCGAGTTTAACGAGATGACGGGATTTACGGAGGAAGAAGTACGTGAGATGTTGACCTACTATTCTTCGGTTTGTCCTTTCCGTCATTCCGTGGATGAACTTATCCAGGTGATGAAGCCATGGTATGATAACTATTGCTTTGCTATCAACAGATATGGTCAGGTAACGATGTATAACTCTGTAATGGTGCTGTATTTCATCGACCAGTATATTCACAATAATTGTGATATTCCTCGTGATATGATAGAGGATAACATCCGTGTAGATTATAACAAGTTTCGTATGCTCATCCGCCACGACAAGGAGTTTGCTCATGATGCCAGCATCATCCAGCATCTGGTTACGGATGGATTTGTTACGGGAAACTTGAAAAGGGGATTTCCTGCCGAGAGCATCAACGATCCGGACAATTTCGTCAGCTTGCTCTTCTACTTTGGCATGTTGACCATTGATGGAACCTATCGTGGCAAGACCAAGTTTGTGATTCCTAACGAGGTGGTTAGAGAGCAGATTTATGCTTATTTGCTGAGCACCTATAAGGAGAACGAACTGGCTTACGATACCTATCAGAAGAGTGATTTGGAGAGTGGCTTTGCTTATGATGGTGATTATAAATCTTATTTCGGCTTTATAGCTGATGCCATCAAGCGCTTTTCTTCTCAGCGTGACCGACAGAAAGGTGAGTCGTATGTGCATGGCTTTACCTTGGCGATGACTTGTCAGAATATGTTTTATCGTCCTATCTCAGAACTGGACAACCAGGCTGGTTATGCCGACATCTTCCTGCGTCCGCTCCTGGAGAATTATCCGGATATGGAGCATTCATATATTGTGGAGTTGAAATATTGCAAGTCGGATGCCACCGATGAGCAGGTGGCGAAGCTGAGAGAGGCAGCCATCGCTCAGGTTAATCGCTATGCAGATAGTGATGTGGTGAAATCTGAGGTAAAGACCACCCGCCTTCATAAGATAGTTGTGATATTCAGAAGCGTGGATATGGTGGTGTGTGAGGAGATAGAATAAAGTTACCGTTTCTTTATCAGAACAATTAATTATCATTGATATGAAAAAAATAAATTATTTTGTTGGACTGTTATTAGTCATGCTTGCATTCGTCTTTGTTGTATCATGCAACGATGATGACGAGGAATCTCTAGAGCAGCAATGGGCTTTAGTATTGGATAATTATGAATGTGCATACGACTTTAGTGACGCCGGATACTGCTTTGGCGATGGCGGCGGTATCAGTAAAAAGAACTTTGAAAAAATGTTCATTGGCCATGGATGGAAGCACTACGCCACATGGGAAATTACCAGGAATGGAAAAAGACTGCCTAACGAATATTACAGCAGCATGGTTGGCATGTCTCCACAAAACTACTATTTTGACAGTAGTACCCAAATGACTGCTTACTATTATTCTGATGATGCTGGAAGTTTTATGAAAAAGAGCGAAATAGCATATACATTTAATAATAGGTACAACAATACCCACCGGACGGTTCTACTGCTTGGCAACAACGAATACCTCCAGATAACAGGATGGACTCTCGGTAATCAACCAAGTTTCTGCATGGTTCATCCTCTGGGCATAAAATCAAATGGAGATACCGTTTATGGTGTTTCAATCTATGTACAGATGACCAGCCAAGAATTAAAATCGATGCAGGATAGTGCAAAATAGAAATAATTGCAAACGTTTAATTGTAAAATATGGTACAACATAAGATTATCAAAAGATTGAAGACGATTGTTGTCTTTCTGATGCTGCTTGTTGCCACTACAGCACAAGCCAAGCGAGTTGTTGAGCGTCCTTACTTCTTAGGCTCAAACAATCACAAATTAGAGATTGAGCGTGTTACACTCGATAAGAAAGCTACATTTCTTGACGTGAAAATATATCAGGCCAGTGGAGAGGTGGGCATAGATTCACATGCTTCTATTATGGCAAATGGAGTGAAATATGACTATATTGGCAGCAAGCAGTTGCCTAAAGGGGTATTCGTGAAAGTGCCCGAATGTGGATATGTTGCAGCCACATTGCGCTTTAAACCAATGCCCGAGACTACAACAGAGTTTGACTTTCGTGAAATAGCCGACAATTCCGGCTGGAATATTTATGGAGTGCGTCTCGATGGCAAGCGTCCACAGGCCGACATTCCGCAACACTTACTGCAACAAGCACCTGATAAGAACAGCAAGTTACCAGCAACCGACCTTAATCTTGGCAAGACTGTTGTAGCCGTGCGCTTGCTTGGATATAAACCAGAATACAAGACCACGCTCGATATTATAGTTGATAATTGGTTTTCGCCAGAACGCATGCCATTCGCCCATGACTCTATAGGCGTAGATGGCACTTGTCGAGTCTGCGCCAATGCGATATTGCCAACTGTAGCAACTATACGCATAAACAGAATGGAGATACCGTTTCTTGCCGTACCTAACGACACGACAACCGTGACCATCGACCTACCAACACTTACCCTTGCTGCTACACACCTTTTTGCAAATGATTCTGAAGTAAAGAAATTTGTATGGTTTGAAGGCAAACACGCTGCTGTAGATACCGAATTGCAGAGCGTAAAGACCATGCTTGATGTATATGGCGATACTTTCTTTGATGATATCTGTGGAATGACTCCATTGCAATATCGTAATTATGTGCAGCAGAGCTATGAACGACTATCGGCTGCCATCAATTCCAATGCAGCTATTGGCTCCGCCACCCGAACATTGGCGCAGAATATCCTGTCTATGAATTATGCATCGGCTCTGTTTGGCTTTAAAAACAATATATCTATGGCTCCAATGATAACTGGTAAAAGAGGAGTGCCACGTGCCGACATGCGTATCGACACGCTGTCTTACTTCAAGCCGCTGGAGCAACTATCCGTGCTTCGTTCAAAGAATCAGCGTTACTATCATTATCTATCCGACTTCACGTCAGCTCTTCGCCGTCAATATATGTCTGCCGACCCTTTGTTGGACGATATCGCTATTGGTAAGCGTCTAAGCCGTTCGTTCAACCGCAAATGTCCTCTTACAGAACAGCAGATAGCGGTGGCTCATGACAGTATAGCCAACGATATGGTGCGCGAATTAATCTTTGCCAATAACGATGATTTAAAGTCGCAGCTGTCAGCTGCCAACAAAAAAATGGAAGAGATTAAAAAGACGGCCAATACCTCTTCTTTATACTTATCAATTATTGACATAGACCCTAAGATGTCTGCCCAGCAGATATTGCCCACGATAACAGATAAGTATAAAGGTAAAGCTGTGCTCATCGATTTCTGGAACACGTGGTGCGTGCCATGCAGGGCAGCAATGTCGGCCATTCGTCCTTTGAAAGAACAACTTCATGATGTGGTGTATGTCTATATAGCCGATGCCTCATCGCCTGTAGGTAAATGGGGCGAGATGATAAAGACAATAAGTGGCGTGCATGTGCGCTTGACCAAAGAACAGGCTGCTGCTCTTGCCGAAATTCATAAGTTCTCAGGCATTCCTACCTATTTTGTTGTAAATAAGGAAGGAAAGATAACCTATCAGAAGACAAGCTTTCCTGGAGTGGAAACGTTAAGGGAGCAACTGGTATCTGCCATGCGTTAACATTCGGTCCTGAACAGTTGAGATACCGTTTATGTATGGTTGAAATTGCCCTTTCAGGCTGTTTCAACCATACAGATCGAATTATTTAACAGGTACAAAACAACTAACGTCGCCCCACTGATTTTTCATAACGAGCGTATCCTTGCGAAATGAAATATGTTGTACAATAGTTGTTCCATCAGCGTCTATAGTCATACTATCACCTGCAAACTTATAAGATATCGCCACAATAGGATCTTCATCAATATAATACAAACTATCCTTGTCGATTTGGAATACAGCAACCTTATCATCACTTGCTGCCCAAGTCCCAAACAATCGGGACTGAAGACTATGCTGAGGCGAAGATGCCATGCAAGACAGCATAATAAAAACTACTATTGAAATAATATATATATATTTCATATTTGAATATCTTATGTAATATATAACTCAATTGTTGAATATAGTATAATTGTGTAGTCTCTTTTTAAAATGAGACTATAAATTTTTGATTCTATAATTAGTACTGCCTGATTTCTATATGAAACGCAGGATCATGAGAATTAAATGGATCTAATAATTTTGTCACTCTCCTAGATAGCGCACTGTGAAATGCTGATTGTTTATCAATAGGAACTCTCTGAAAAGAAATATCAATAACATTCATTCTTTTTAATGTTTCAGGTGTTCCACAATGATGGGACACATTATATGGTCCTAGTTCATATATTTTATCTATCATCTTCTGTTTATCTGGATAGCATTTCTGAACTTCCGTTCCCGCTGGTGCATATCTAATATGCTTTCCCTGACGCTCATTATTAAACATTGCAGTAGCCTGAGACTCATATTCTTTTTGTTTAGAAGATGTCCCTGGCACGGAATCATGTCGGGGACGGTTGTGTGAATAGATAACCCTATGCTAACTGCAAAGAGCTAATGCGTTGTCCAATCTCCTTGACGGCACGATTGAAAATATCTTTCTGCTCGGAATTGAGTGTGTAAATATGACCACGAACCTCTGAGCCATTGAGGCGCTGAGAGAGCCATGCTGCGCTTTTACCGAAGTATTCCTGTGCGATGTATCGAAGTGGCAGCAACTTGTAATCTTCCTCTGCGAGCTGCTCACGCAAAGTCAGGACTTCACTCTGAAGCTGCTCCATCTTTTGGCTGATGAAAGCCTTCGCCTCTTCTCTATCACTATCATCAGCATTCAATTTGATGTAGTTTAAAATCTCTATTTTTCGAGCTTCGCTCTTTTCGTCTTCCTTGCCTGCAAGAGAAGCGTATTCCTTAAGTAAATCCGTGTTATTATTCATATCTATCATTTTTTATCCCCTTCCGAAGGAGGGGAGATTTTTAATTCTTTTTTCTTTTCTTAATCAGAACTGAAAGCTGGTCTAAAACGCTGTCTGTAAACTTCCAATATGTTTCATCATCAATGTGATAAGCCTCTCTCAGCCTGATGTAATCACTTAGCAGCTTCTTCTTAATTCTAATCTGCTTTTCTAACTCTTCTTCATTCATTTGTTGAATTTTAAATTGTAGTATATCATGTTAGCTGATCACGATGCAAAGGTACATAAAACTCTTTTAATAACCAAACATTACATAAACTATTTTTTATGTTCTGCTTGTTTTAACATATCTGTCTATAAAGTAATACTAAAAAGTCGTATCTTTGTCACTGATTTGTAACATAAGCGTATGAATAATTCAATTAGCTTATTGCTTTCGATATAATTAAGGTGGACAATGCTTTTTGTAAATAGCAATGTCCACCTTATTATATATATACTTCTAATCTGCTTTATTCTGCCAATCGGATGCTCATCGGGCTTACGGTGATGAGGCGCTTCTTGTAGAGGTCGCCTATGGCACGCTTGTAAACCTTCTTGCTCACGTGGAAACGCTCGTAGATGTCATCGGCCTCGCTCTTGTCGCCAAGGTTGCACTCGCCGTCGTTGTCCAGAAGATACTGGTAGAGGGTTTCGGCGAAATCGGCAGTCTGCTGGATACCGGTCTTCTGCAGGGTGACGTCTATCTTTCCGTCAGGACGAACTCTTCCGATGTAGCCCTTCATCTTGTCACCCGTGTGGATGTACTGGAAGATCTGGTCCTGATAGAGGAGACCCGGATACTGGTTGTCGATGATAACCTTGAAGCCGAGGTCGGTCTTCTGCCAGATGAGGAGATCCACCTCGTCACCATGCTTGTAGTGAGGATGGTCTTCGTTGAGATAACGCTCAATCTTGGCAGAGGCAACGATGCGGTAGCTCTCCTCATCGATGTGGATATGCACGATGTAGGAGTTGCCGAGCACCATGCGTTTCTTCTGCTCGCGGAATGGGCAGAAGATGTCCTTCATCAGCCCCCAGCCCAGGAAGGCTCCGTATTCGTTGACCCATTTCACTTCGAGATAGGCGAAGTCGCCCACCTTAGCCAAAGGGGTTTCGGTGGTTGCTATGAGGCGCTCTTCCTGGTCGAGATAGATGAAGACATCCAGCTCGTCGCCGATGCCTGCGTCTTCTGGTACGTAGCGGGATGGAAGGAGGATTTCTCCCTCGTCACCACCATCGAGATACAGACCGAAATCTACTTTCTTTACGATGCGAAGGCGATTGTAATCGCCGAGTTTTATCTTTTTTGCCATATCATATTATTTTCGAGAATATAAAATGCTTTTAGATGCAATCTGCGGATGATTCTGGTTCTTCTGCAGCAGACTCTTCCTTGTTATCAGCAGCTCCTGCCTCCACCGTCTTCTCTATCATTCCATCCTTGAGATGGATGGTGCGGTCGGTGATGGACGCAAGACCCTCATCGTGGGTAACGATGACGAAAGTCTGACCGAACTTGTCTCTCAGGTCGAAGAAGAGCTGGTGAAGCTCTGCCTTGTTCTTGGTGTCGAGACTTCCTGATGGCTCATCGGCAAGGATGACGGCAGGGTTATTGACCAGAGCTCTAGCCACGGCTACACGCTGCTTCTCACCACCAGACAGTTCGGCAGGCTTGTGGTTCGCTCTGTCGCTCAATCCCATGAACGCCAGTAATTCCTCGGCACGCTCCTTGGCTTCTTTTTTCCCCTTTCCGGCAATGAAGGCAGGAATCATGATGTTCTCCAGGGCGGTGAACTCAGGGAGAAGCTGATGGAACTGGAAGACGAAACCGAGATGCTGGTTGCGGAAATCGCTCAGCTTCTTGGTGCTGAGGCTGCGCACATCAATGCCATCCACCTCTATGCTGCCACTATCTGGCTTGTCGAGGGTACCGATAATCTGGAGAAGAGTGGTCTTGCCGGCACCGCTAGGTCCGACGATACTTACCACCTCGCCCTTGTCAATATGCAGGTCGATGCCCTTAAGCACCTGCAGGGAGCCGAAGCTCTTGGTTATACCTTTTATATCAATCATTTTCTTATTCAAAGTTATTTTGCAGGCAAAATTAAGCAAAATATTTGAAAATGCCTAATTTTAAGAGATAAAAAGAAATAAGGAGGGATATAAAAAAACAAAACGAGCCTTATTCTTGCAAATAAAGCTCGTTTCAGTACTCAATTCTGTATTTCTTTCTATAAAATGTATGTGCTATTTCAACCCGTCGGCATCGCCTGTGGTCTTCAATCCGTTGCTCTTCTCTCTAGGGGTGATATTCACTTTCTTTGCCACGGTGTTCTCGATGAGATTGGCATCGAATGCCATCTTCTTGTCGGTGCAGGTGATGTCTTCGAAGGTGAAATCCACCAGACGATATTTCTCGCTCTTGGCAACATCGAAGAAGTTGTCGCAATCCATCTGGATGTTCTTCATCGTGATGTTGTTGCACTGGCTCAACGGCATGTCCTTGCGGTCGCCCAGCTTGAAGAACTGGGTCCATGGGCGGATGACGAGGAAACTGCCTGTGATGCCCTGGATGTTATCCACCGTTACGTACTCGTAATGCTGAGGCGTATCAGGGCGCATCTTCAGCCAGAGCACGCGCTGTGCCTTATCCACCTTGATGTTGCGGAGCACAATGTTGCGGTCTTTCACGCTTTCGCTGCCAAGAGTCAGACAGCCATGCACGGTTCCATAATGGCAGTTCTGGATGAGCACGTTATATACAGGACCATTCTCTGGTGTCTGGTCAGCCCAGGTTCCCTTACCGCCCTTGATGGCGATGGCATCATCGTTTACGCTCATGTAGCAGCCATCTACCAGCACATCGTGACAAACATCAATGTCGATGGCATCGCTGCTTGGTGCCCGCATGCCACTGGTAGGGGCGAAGATGGTGCAGCCCAGGAAGCGGACGTGGTCGCAGCGATAGATGTGGTTGGTCCAGAACGGACTGTTCTGAATATGCACATCCTGCAGGGTTACGTTGCTGGAGTTGCTGATATAAACGAGGCGAGGGCGCTGTGCATCCTTGTTGGTACACTGGCGGTTCCAGGTGCGACGAATCCAGAACTCCTCCCAGTAGTGATAGCCGTTTCCGTCGATGGTACCCGGACCGGCGATGGTGAAGCCATCACATTTGTCGGCATTGATGAAGGCTGAGAAGTATTTGCAGGTCTCGCCCTCGATGCGGGTTTCTACTACTGGGAAGTTGGCGATGCGGTCGCTGCCTTTCAGTTTTCCGCCTTCTTCCAGATACAGGTGGGTTTTTGGCTTGAAGAAGAGGGCACCACTTTGATAGGTTCCGGCAGGTACCACGATGACGCCACCGCCATCTTGGGCAGCACGGTCGATGACTGCCTGGATAGCCTTGGTCTGAATCAGGGTGCTGTCTGTTTTTACACCATAGTCGGTGAGGACGTATTTCTTGCCCAGGGTATCTACGTTCACCTTCTGGGCGTTGCTGAACCAGGCATCCATCTTTGTACCATCAGGCCAAAGCTCGGTTTGTGCCTTCTTCGCTTTCTTCTGTTTCTTAGCGGCGTTGGCGCTTAGTGGCGAAAACGCCACCAGGCAAGCCATCAGCCAGATATATTTCTTCATGATTTGTTTATTTTTACTTTTTTACCTTTAAAAGCTTGTAATACTCTGCAGCGCCAAGCAGGAGGCAGCCTGTGCCGTAGTCCTCGAAATCAGGAACGGAGGTGAAGGTGACAGGCTGACCGGCTGCAGGATCCTTTCCTGTGCCCTGATTGTAGCCGATGAAACCATCTTCGTGGACAGATGCGGCAAGCGCCTTCCATGCCTTGTCCATCGCCTTCTGATAGGTGGCTCTAGGAAGAATGCCCTGCTGAACACCCCATGCCATACCATAGAGGAAGAGACCTGTACCCGTCATTTCAGGACCGCCATAGTTGGCTGGACAAACGAGGCTCACGTTCCAGTAGCCATCCTCGCGCTGACATTTCAGGATGGCCTGGCTCATAGAGATGAAGTCTTTTTTCAGATACTGATAGTATTTATCTTTCTTTGGCAAAGTCTCCATCACGCGGACCAGGGCTGCATATACCCAACCATTGCCACGGCTCCAGTAGCAGTTGCTGCCATCCTTCTCCTTGTAAGGTGGCACGTAGTCCTTGTCTCTCCACCAGAGACCTTCTTTCTTGTTAAAGAGACCGTTAGCCAAGGTGTCACGGCTCCATTTGTAGGAATTCATCGCATAATCCAGATACTTGCGCTCACCGGTAATCTTGGCATACTTGGCGTAGACTGGCATCGCCATCTGGATAGCGTCAATCCAAGTCCAGTAGTTCACACGCTTGGTGCTCATCTGGTGGTCCAGGTTCTCCTTCACCTTGCTCAAATCCTTCTTGCCTCCGGTCTGAACGTAGCGGTCTATGTAGGTCTGCTGGCAGCACTGGTTGTCAGCATCGGTATCTTTCACGCTGCCACGGGCTGTCCACTTGTGGTAATCCGCCCACTTGTCGGTGTAGTCGAGATAGCGCTGCTGAGGGTCAATCTCGTAGAGCGCCATCAATCCCTCGTAGTATACGGCACGGGTCCAGAGGTTGCTGGTGCGTACTTTTTTCACGAATGTGTCGATGGTAGGGTCGCTGTACTTCGTCATGAAGTAGTTGTTGGTGCGATGGGCTACCTCCAGAATTTCATTTTGCAATGCGTTCTGGGCTGATACAGAGGTCAGACCCAGGAGCATGAAGAGCGATGAAAAGATCAGTTTTTTCATTTGATTTGTTATTTATAAGTTATTTATTGCAATATTATTATTTTTAAAGCTTTTGCCCTTACAGGGCGTGTGGGGCTAAACTTGCGATAGCTTTATTACTTTACTTCCACAAGTTTCACGGTGCTGTTGAGTCCGCTTGGCACAGGAGTCCAGTTCTCGTAGGTGGTCTTCTTGTAGTTGATATCCACCACGTTGATTTCCTTCATCTTGCGCCACTTCACGCCCTGACGGTCCATTTCTGCGATGCGGTTGGCTGGCAGGTTGGTAACCTCGATGCGGAGGGTATTCTTGCCCTTTACCAGCTTGTCCTGGCAGTTGAGGATGTAAGGCACAGCCCAGGCACAACCCACGTATTCGCCGTTGATATAGACACGGGCACTCTCACGAACATCGCCCAGGTCGATGGTCCACTGCTTCTTGGCATCATCCTTCGATAGCTTGATGGTGGTTTCGTAAACACCTGTTCCCATCATCACCTTCGCCTTGTCGCTGAGGTCTTCCCAAGACTTTACGCCCTTCAGGTTGAAAGTTTCGCCCACTTTAGGAGCATCTTCCGTGAATGACAGCTTCCAGGCATTCCCTGTCAGGTCGATGGTCTTGCTATCCGCAGCAGCGATGGCTTCCTTGCCGCCTACCTTCACCTTAGAACCGAGTTTCCACTCATTCACGGGTTTATTCGATGTGATGAGGATGCGGCTCTCGCCACTCTTCAGGTTCAGCTGGATACCCTTGGCGCCGATGGTTGCCTCGTGGTATTCGCCCGTCATAGGGTTGTACCAGATGCCATGCTTCTCGTTCACGGCCAAAGCCACGCTGGAAGCGATGTCCTTGCTGGTGAGGTTGGCGATGAAGTAATGATGACCGATGCTGTTGGCACGGCGAATCATCTTCAAGCCCAGGTTCTTTCTCATCAGTTCCGGTTTTGCCGCCTGTTCCATTGCCTTGATATTATCGCCCTTGATAATCTTGGCGCCTTGTGATTTCAATTCTGATATGTGCTCAATCACGTCGCTTGGCATGATGTTGTTGCCAGGAATGATGATACCTTTGTATCGGGTTCCGGCAGCCGTTTCAATCATGCCGTTCTTAAAGGTACACGTGCGAAGGTACTTGTCGCTGATGTAGTCGCAGTCGAATCCTGCCTTGTCGATGTCGAGAATCACCTTGATAAACTCAGGTGCCTTCTTCGCCATGCTGTGGATATCGAATTGCATCAGCCAGTTCTTGGTATCCTTGCGCCACATATCTCTTACAGGCAGATAAACCAGGAAATCATTGTCTGGCTGTCCCCACTGCAGATAGGTCTGGCTGTTGGTGATGTATTTCATCAGTTCCGGAGCGTCGCGCCAGATGCTGTTGGTAGGACTCATATCTACCGAAGCATAGAATTTCCAGCCTGGCCATGTGTCGTTCTTAGGCGAATAGGCGGTGCCATGGAAGAACATGTGGTTTACGCCGGCACAGAACATCAGGTCCATATCCGGTTTCATCTGGCTCAGGGATGTGCGGAAGTGCTCGGTGAGCCAGGTGAAGGTTTCGCTGGATGTATATTTCTTTCCGGTGATGTGCGCAGCCGATGGAGCATATTTCAGCATACTCAGGTCGCTGAAGTTAGGACGGGTCTTTCCCGGATCCTTGCGCAGTCCCTTGATGCCGAAGTCGGTCAGTCCGAAGCCTTCAATTTCCGGAATGTCAACGGCAGCATAGCAGTCGATGAGGTTGGCTGGTGAACCGTGTGCCTGGTTGCGGGTGATGGCGCCACGCTTGTTTGCCCATTTGGTCCACTGCTCCGTGAAGTTGTGGAGCAGCATGTCACCCAGGGTCTCACGGTAATCGCTTACCACCCCAGCATCGCCATCAAGGAACTCTGGGAACTTATCCTGCAGCTTGTATCCGTGATATTTCTCGAATTCTGTCAGGAGGTTAGGAGTCCAGTTGGCGCCATACACCTCGTAGCTGTCATTGAAGAAGGTATGCGGATATGGAGTCTTCGATGCTACGAAGGCACTGTCGATGTGCTGCAGATAATTCGCCACGGCAGTAGAGTCGAAGTGGTCGATAACGTATCCCTCTCCTCCAGGTGCGGCACGCTTCACCTTCTGACGGGTGCGGCTTTCATAGAGAGCGATGACGCGTTTCTTGTATTTTTCACCTTCTACAGGGAATGCCTTGATGACCTTCAGTTTGGCGAAGGCACGTTCTTTCTGTGGCACGTTGAATTCTATCTCCATTAGTTTCTGCTTCACATCCACGATGGTATCTACGAACACCGCCTTGCATGCTGCTTCGCTGATAGGCACCCAAGGACCTCCGAAAGGCCAGCCTGTTCCGGTGGCCATATCCGTCTCGATGCCCACCTGCTTGTTTTCCTTCTCCACGAACTTGAGCATGTCCATCCATTTAGGCGAGAGATAAGGGATATCGTTCTTGTCGTTGCCCTGCACACCATAGAGCGGTGTGATTTCCACGGCACCGATGCCCGCCTTGGCGTATTCGTCAAGGTTCCACTTCAGGTTTTCCTTATCTACGGCAGATCCCATCCACCACCATCTTACGCCCGGCTTGGCTTCCTGCGTAGGGGTAGGGAGGAACTGAGCCTGGCAGTTGAGTGACGACATCAATGCCATGGCAAAGGATAATCCTATGAATTTATGTTTTTGTTTATTGTTCATCATATTGATGGCTTTTAAGTTTATCTTATTGATTATTAACTTCAATGTTTATTACTTCGTAACTTCAATGTTTGTTACTTCGGTTGCAAAGATAATGAAAAATACTCAATTATATCTGTCTTATGGTCCTTAAAAATGTAAAATAGTACAAATTGCTAGGTATTTTGCCAAAAAGTCAAGGAATTGCACACAAAAGAAGACCTCGCAAAATGCAAGGTATTAAAAAAAAGATAAGGTGGTCATCGGCAGATGATCACCTTTCCTTTTGATGGTTCTATCTGAATCAGATATTTTTCGTCTTTATATTTGACGGCAAGGTTCTTGCCTGCCTGCGTCGCCTTGATGGGTTGGAAATCCAAAATCAGGGTGAGTGGTACTTGGAAGATGTTCTTGTTGAGTTTCATCTTCGGGGTAACCATTACCTGGTTCTTCTTGGCTCTTATCTTCAGGGTGGTGTTGTCACGCTCCTGCTGGTAGGCTGCCACATCATGAAAGGTAGCAATCCAGAGTTTCCCATTCTGGGCTTGATTCAGGGCGTAATCGAACATTTTCCAGAGACGGGTCTCATCGCCGAAGCTGTCGTATCCCATGCGGATGCCGTGGGTCATTGTTACTGCCCATTCACCTTTATCAATCACTCCTTGCAGGTAATTCTCAAACCATTCCTGGGTGCGCTTGCTGCCAAGACTTACCTGATAGGTGCGCGTGCCCACACGGTCTTTGCTGCAAAATGCCACCGCCTCGTCGCTCTTCCTGTTGCCTGGATAGAAATAGGTGCGGGGGAAGACGCCAGTGTGCTGGTAGATGAGGGTATCGTTGTGCTGCACCTCGTAGCGCAGCTCATCCTGGGTCAGTTTTGATACGTTCTTATGGCCGTAGCCATGACTCGTCATTTCCTGCCCGTCCTGTGCCATTTCCTTTGCCTGTTCCCACGAGAAGGTTTGCTTTTCGGGGTTCTTGGGCTGCTGGTTCATGCGTGAACCGATGAGGCAGAAAGTGCCCTTGATGCCCAGTTCTTTCATCTTCGGGAAGAGGATGGAGTATTGCTCCTTCAAGCCGTCATCGAAGGTGAAGGAGAGTGCCGCCTGCCTGTTGTCGGCATACTTGGCGATGGAAATACTTTGAGCATGAATGCCCGAAGGCACCATGCTCAAAAGTGAAAATATTATGTAACCTATTGCTTTCATGTCTTTACTTGAGAAGCTTCTTCTTTTCGATGAGCTTGAACATCTTGTTGCCCAACTCCTGAGCACCCTCGGCATCGAAGTGGAGAACATCGCTGCGCAGGCTGGCGTTCGGCACATCTACCACATAGATGTTCTTGTCTTCCTGGGCGAGTCGGTGCTGCGCATCTTCTACGCCTTGGCTCCACTGCTTGCTCTTGTGCGAGATGCCGCCGATGATGATAGGCAGGTTGGCATATTTCTTATTACCGGTTTTATCTACCAGATAAGTGCGGATATAAGTAATCATCTGCTTCAGGTTCTTGTAATAATTCTTTGCCTGATGACGGTCGCTTTCTCCCTGGTGCCAGAGCATGAATTTGATGTCATATCCTTCTGGCAGATGGCTCAGCTGGTTGTCGATGCAAGCACCGATATTCTCGGTGAAAGCCTTGAGCAGGCTCTTGCCGCCCTTGTCGGAAGCCACGTTCTTGGCGAGGTATTCGGGCGAAGCATTCCAGTATTGATTGCTGGTGCTGCGGCAGAGGGTGTCGATGGCGGTGCCGCCCAGACTCTCCTTGATGACGTAGAAATTCTTCTTCAGTTTCTTCTCTACATTCCAATATACGATGGCATCGTAAGCCCAGCGGCCCGACTTGTTCTTGTTGTTGATGCGAGGCCAGAAGGTCTCGAACTTGCCTTCGCCCGAGAGTCTGCTGGAGCCGAAGCTCCACTGGCAGTATTTGTATTTCTGCTTCTGGATTTCGGCAGGAAGGTCGGTATTCATCACTCGTCCATCGGTGTTCGACTGGCCAGCGGTGAGTATCACCACGGCTGGCTGTTTCTTGGCAGCCGCTGGCATCAGGTTCATGGCTGCGAATAAAATGCAGATTAATTTCTTCATCTTCTGATTGTGTATTGTTATGTTGTTATTTGATTTGTTTGCAAAATTACGCAATAAAAAAACAAAAGGCGTGGTTAAATCGTTCGAAACCACGCCTTTTTGTGTCAATTATGCCTACCAAGGCATGAAATATGTGTAGAAAAGCAATTCATCCTTCATTTTTGAGATGAAATTCGGCTTTTAGTATCCCTTGTTCTGGGTATAGAGACCCTTGCGAACTTCTATCTGACTTTGTGGGATAGGATAGAGATACATGTCGGCATTCACACGGTTGGCATATTGCTTGTAGGTGCCATTCTCGGTGTCATCATCATCGATGAACATCTGCTTGATGGTATCTACATACTCGTTTCTGCGAACCAGGTCAAACCATCTTACGCCTTCTTCGGCAAGTTCGTATCTGCGTTCATCCTGCACAGCCTTCTGGAATTCTTCTTCGGATAAGTTGATATCCAGGTCTGCAAGTCCTGCACGTCGGCGAATCCTGTTCACCTGTTCTCTGCCTTCGGTGGTGTTACCCACGCACTCTGCATAAAGCAACATGATGTCTTCTATGCGGAGCAGCTGGAAGTTCTGTGGCCAGTAGGTGCGATCTACGATGGTGGCATCCATATCCGACATTCCAAACTTGGCGCGCTTCACCTTGCTCTCGAAATACTTTGTATAGAACGTTTTTCCTTCGCTGGTTACGATGTTACCATCCTCATCCACTGTCTCCTTGAGGTTAAGGGTTCCATCGACACGCTTGTCAAGATATTCTCCCGTAATCTCGTCCTTGGCGATGAAGTGGCGCTGGAGTCCTCGCTCTATATACACATGGGTACCTGTTACGAGGTTGTTGCCGCACCAGTCTGTGCCAGGATTGCTAGGCACGGTGAGTGTAACCATCGGATTGCCCTGTCCTGCTTCTGCTATGTACTGAATCTCGAAGATGGCATACTTGTTGTCGTTCTCGTGCAGCCAGCTCTGGTTCCAGGCATCCATGTCTGCCATCCAGTACTTGTTCTTGGCTGTGGCATAATCGATAACCTCCTTGAAGAGCTGTTGTGCCTCTGCTTTCTTGGCGGCGTCGTTGAGTGGGAAGCCTGCCATGGTGAGATATACCTTGCCCAGGAATCCCTTGGCTGCCACCTGGGTAAGGCGCTCGTTGTGTGCCTTGCCCTGATAGTCGGAAGCTGTCTCTGCGAGATTTTCTACTGCATATTGCAAGTCGGGTACGATGATGTTGTTATACACATCCACCGCCTCGCTCTGTCCCAGCTCAAACGATTGGTTGGTGGTGAGAATATGCGTAGGAGCTGGAACTCTGCCAAAGAATCTTACCATGTCGAAATAAGCCAGGGCTCTGATGCAGCGTGCCTCTGCCTTATACTGCTTCTTCACCTTCAGGTCGTTGAAGTCGAGTGCATCTATCTTGTCGAGGAAGGTGTTGGCGGCTGATACAATCTTGAAGTAGTCGCTCCAGCATCCTGACACGATGTTGTCGGTAAGAAGACCGTTGGCGTTGAAGGTGGCTACGTCGGCATAGTCGTTCTGCTTGCTGTCGGTGAGCACCCAGGTATTGTCTGAACGGAGTTCGCTCATGGCGAAGAGATACTTCGGCACAGGTTTCAGCGTGCCGTAAAGACCGGTGAGTGCCTGGTCCATCTGCGCTTCTGTCTTGTAGAAGTTGTCAGTGGTCTCCGTGTTCTTTGGTGTAACCGTGAGGAAATCATCACAAGCTGTGAGACTCAGGGCTGCTACACCTATTATAATATACTGATATAGTTTCATAATCGTTTTGCTTGTTTAGAATTGAATGTTTACACCAAAATTGAATGTTCTTGCCATTGGATATGCTCCGTAGTCGTAGCTTGAGATGCGGCTCGATGAGTTGTTGCTCTCTGGTGAAAATCCACCATCGTATGAATCAATCATGAACACATTCTCTACGCTGGCACTGAGGCGCACGTTGCTGATGAATGCCTTCTTAGGCATGCGCCAGTTGTAAGACAGGGTGATGTTCTTCAACTTGATGAAGTCGCTGCTGTAGAGCCAGCGGTTGTCATACTCCTCGTTGATACCCGCTCCCCATGCACGTGGTGTATGGCCATCGCCCGGATCGCTCTCTGAGAACCACATGTTCTTCCACTTTCTCAATACATTCACCGATGTTCCCATACCCTGGCGGTCGAAGGCACGGCCTAAGGCGCCATAAATCTTGCCGCCAGTCTGTGCGGTGATGAGGAAGGAAGCTGTCCAGTTCTTATATTTGAAGGTGTTGGTCATACCGTAGATGCACGATGGCTGCGGATGGCCCATGTGAACACGGTCGGCCTCGGTAATCTTGCCGTCTGGCACACCATCAGGACCGCTTACATCGCGGTATCTCACAGTACCAACCACCGAACCGGTCTGAGTAGGGTATTTCTTCAAATCCTCGGCAGTCTCGTAAACGCCCACGGCATCGTAGAGATAGTATTCACCCGCAGGGCGACCCACCTCGATTACCTGGGTAGATTTGTCATAGCCCGTGAAGATGGTAGAGTTGGCACCCAGGTCTATCACCTTATTCTTGTTCCAGGAGAACTGTAAGTTGGTGGTCCAGCGCAATCTGCCCGTCAGGTTCTCAGTTTTCAGCTCCAACTCAATACCGGTGTTGCGGATGTTACCCACGTTGGTGTATCCACGGGTGTAACCCATATCGGCAGGCAGGGTAATCTGATAGAGCATATCACGGATATTCTTCATATAGTAATCCACAGCCAGGGAGATGCGGTTGTTGAAGAGACCGAGGTCGATACCTGCATTCCAGGAATCCGTCTTCTGCCATCCCAGATCATCATTGGCGGTGCTGCCCGGAATGAAACCTGTAGTCAGCTTACCATCCTGACTATAGTTGCTGTTGCTCAGTACGCCATAAGCCGAATTATTAGGGATGGCGTTAGAACCGTTCACACCATAGCTTACGCGAAGCTTTGCCTGGTTTACGAGCCAGCTGTTCTTCCAGAACTTCTCGTTGCTGGCTCTCCATGCACCCGAAACGGCTGGGAAGGTGCCCCATTTCTTGTTCTTTCCGAAGCGGCTGCTGCCATCTCTACGGATGCTGGCGTTGAGCAGATAGCGGCTGTCGAAGCCATATTCAGCACGGCCGAAGTAAGAAACCAGGCGATCTTCTGTATTGTAAACGGCAGATACATTCTTCAGGGTAACGGTGGTCATATCCGAGAAACCGCCATTCAGGGCGTTGTTTGGATATTGTGTGGCACCGATGGCGAATGAACTTCCGTCCTTGGTCATCTCTACAGACCATCCGCCCACCACGTTGAGGTGGTGCTTGCCAAAATCCTTGTTATAGGTGGCTGTTGCCTGTCCCAGATATTTATGGCTGCGGCTGCCCGTCCAGCTTCCGTCGCTGTAATATCCTTCAGGATAAGAAGCCCAATATCTGTTGAGGCTGCTTGGGATAAAGCGATGGCGCTCGCTGTTGACGAACAGCCAGCTGCCCAAAACCTCGGCAGTAAGTTCCGGAAGAATCTGATAGCGGGCGAAGGCTGATGCATTGAGTCGGATTTTCTCGTCGCGATAGCCGGAATACTCCATGTTGGCGATAGGGCTCACGGCGCTTCCTGCCCATAGATAGCGGGTGTATGGCTGAGCACCGGTATAAAGTCCAGCTTCGGCTTCGGCTACAGGAGCCAGGGTCAGAGCCAGCTGGGCGGAATTGCCCTTGCCGTCCACATTGCCACCCTTGGTAACGGTGAACTGTGGTGCCAGGTCGAAGCCCAGGGTCAGCTTGTTCTTGATGGTGGTCTGGGCGCTCATCTTGAGATTGATGCGCTCGAATCCGGTCTTGATCACGATACCTTCCTGGTTGACATAGCCCAGAGAAGCGCGGAAGTTGCTGTTCTTGTTGCCTGATGAAACAGAGAGATTGTAGTTCTGCGCAAGGGCAGTCTGGAAGATTTCCTTCTGCCAGTCGATGAGTGACAGACCGCCATAGTTCGGCATGTCCCAACGGGGGTCGTTCACATAGTTTCCGCTCACGCTGCCGATCATGGCGATGCGCTCAGCGTAGGTATCTGTCTCCTTTGCACCCTTCAATCCATATTGATTAACGTAGCGCACATTGTTTGACTTCTTTCTCCATTCAATCCATTCTGTAGGACTCATGATGTCCATATATCGCTCGGGAGCGCTCAGAAAATAATCGGCACTGAAGTTTACTGTCACCTTGCCGTTGTCATTACCTTTTCTGGATGTGATGATAACCACACCGTTGGCACCGCGGCTTCCGTAGATGGCGCTGGAGGAGGCATCTTTCAATACTTCGATGCTCTCGATGTCCTGAGGGTTGAGGTTCACGAGGTCGAAGTCATCGTCCATAGGAACACCATCTACCACGAAGAGAGGGTTTGAATTTCCGCTCTCATTGATAGAGGTGGCGCCACGCACGTTAATCTGAACGCCACTGCCCGGTGCACCGCTGGTGGTACGGATTTCAACGCCTGCCAACTCGCCTTGCAGGGCGCTTGCCACATTGCTTACAGGGCGGTCTTTCAGCTGGTCGCCCTTCACCTTGGCTACGGCATTGGTTACATCGCCTTTCTTCACGGAACCATAACCGATGACCACCACTTCGTCCATCATCTTGGAGTCTTCCTGCAGGGTGGCGCTTGCCTGGTTGCCCTTGATGTTGACCTTTCTGGTCTTCATTCCGATGTAGGAAACTTCCACCTGGTGGGTGCCATTAGGAACCGACAGGGTGTATTTGCCATCCATATCGGTAACGGTGCCCTGTTTGCCCACCTTGATGGTGGCGCCAATCACCGGGTCGCCGTTTCCATCGGTGATGACACCGTGAATGGTCTTTGTGTTTTGTGCCATGCCAGAGATGCTGGCTGAGGCTAAGAGTAGGGTGAATAATATATGTTTCATGACTTATTCTTCTTCTATTGTATTAAACTTGCTCCAGAGTTTGTCGGCTTTGTATGCGCTCTTGCTGCCTGTAGGCACATAGAGTGTAGCCTTCGAGATATAATCGCCCAGGGAATCTTGCAATGCCGGAGGGGTTGTTGCCTTGACATGAACCTTGGTCAGTTTGCTGGCTCTGTAGAAAACGTTGCCGCCCATCTTGCTGACGGTGCTTGGCAGGGTGATTTCCCTGACGGCTGAGCAACCCAGAAAGGCACGTTCGCCGATGGTGGTGATGCCCTCGTTGAGCTCTATCTTGCTTGCCTTGGCGCAGTTGGCGAATGCCAGGTTGCCGATGGTCTTTACCTGCTCTGGCAGGGTGAAGGCTGCCATCGTCTTGCATTGGGCGAAGCAGGCGCCTGGGATTTCCTGGATGGATGCAGGGATGTTGACGGCTGTCATCGCCGAACAGTTGGCGAATGCACCCTGTCCGAAGGTAGTAATGGTTTCCGGAAGGGTGAGTTGGGTGAGCGTGGTGTTGTTGGTGAAAGCCATCTCATCTACGCTGGTTACCCGGTAAGTCTTTCCATCCACGGTGAAAGTCTCTGGGATGGTTACTGATCCTACGTATGTGGTCAGTTTTGCCTGGTTGTTGTCGTTGAGCTGGATGGGATATTTGCGGTTGTAGGTAACCATGGCAGTGCCATCCCCATTGTCGAAGAAGAAAATCTTGCTTTCATCTTCCAGTGTATAGGCTATTTGCCCACGAGTAAAATATTCTTTGTCGCCATCCACCGTGTCGCTGCTGCAGGATGTAATGATGCAGCAAGCGGCAAGGATGGCTTGAATCATGAAAGTTTTCTTGTTCATTGTTTTGAGTTTTATATCTGTGACACGTGAAATGATTTTATTCTTTCTATTTGGCTGTTGCGTTGCCGTTGTTCTGTCTGCGCTCGATGGTGATGCTTTCCTGTTTGTTTGGGCTCACCAGATAAGCTCGCTTGATGCGCAGCGAAGTCTTTCCGTCGGCTGGGATAAAGGTAATCTTCTTCTTTTCGCTAGTAAAGAGATAATTGTAGCCTCCTTTTTCCTTGGCCTTGATGGCTTCGGTCTTTTCGCTCACCCTGAGCAGGTTCTGCTTTTGGCGCTTGAACATCGGAGCTTCTGTGGTGGCTGTAAGCGAATACTCGGTGTTTGGCTTGCCTCTTACGATAATCCCTACGTTCATAGGTATCACGTTGCCCACCTTTACGAGTTTCACCAGGTTGCTCTCTGTGCCTTGAATTACGCCGTAGGCAATCAGACCTTCTGGAACTGCGAGGTTTTCGCCTGAAAGATTGCCGAATACGGCATAACCATCGGCTCCCGTCTTTACCATATAGTAGTTCCAATCTTCTTCTGCTGAATCGGAATCATTCTTAGGACTGGCAACAATGGTTATCTTTCCGTCATTTTTTGGAAGATAAATCTTGTTGATATTGATGTATTTCTTGAGAATATTTGCCTTGTACATCAGCTGTGCCACCAGTTGGGCGTTGACTCTTGCACCCAGTTCGTTGGTGTGGGTAGAACCGCCGGCAGGGAAGAACTGCTTGCAGCCTTCTGGTCCCCAGGATTCCATATATTCCTTGCAGGCTGCTGTGAGGTTGAGGCATTCCACTTTCAGTGAATCGGCCACCTTCTTCATGTGATGAGGGTAGTCGTAGGTGTGGTCGTTCTCATCCACGCCATGCGCCTTGCCATTGTCTATACGTCCGAGGCGTGAAATCTTGGTGCCCTCGAAGAGCTTGCGGCAAATGGATGTCACAAGGATAGGAGTGGCACCAAGCTCACGCGTCTCACATATAAACCTACTTAAATATTCGCGATAAACATCAGTCGCTACTGATTTCTGGTCGTTATGGCCGAATTGAATGAGGACATAGTCCCCTTTTTTGATTTCTGTTTTGACCTTAGGCCAAAACTTGCGATAGAAACTGCGGGCACTCTCACCACGGTCGCCCCAGTTTTTCACTGTCATGCCGTTGGTGAAATAATCGCCAAACACTTGTCCCCATCCATACATTCCTTTCTGGTCTGGTTCGCTCTGGTCATAGTCTGCCATGGTAGAATCACCTATTGTGTGAATCTTTGCATTTACATTCAGCACCAGGGTCAGTAGGGCTAATGCTATGAAGAGAATTCTTTTTATGTTACTTTTGATTGTCATAATTATTTTTGTTTATAAGTTTAAAATCTGTGATTGTCTGTTGGATTGTTCCTGCTGCAAAAGTAAGATATTTCCATCAATATGCTTTGTTCTATCGTGCATATTGATGGAAATTTATACTTCTTATCTGTTTCTGTATTCATTTACCAGGCGTTGATAATCGGCAAAGTTGTATCCATAGTCAATCGGCTGGGTTGGTTCCAGGAAATGGAAGGATGGCAGCATGCCTTGGCTGTCTCGTTCTGCCAGCAGTTCTTGGGCATCCAGACTCTTGAAACTTCTTTTTGTCAGCTTCTTGTCGTTGTCCCATTTCTGGGTGGTTGCATTCCAGTTGAAGGAGTTGTTCTGTATGGTGCAGTCCTTTCTGTTTCCGTCAACCATCCTCAGATGCTTGTTGCTCTTGATGGCATCCGAACCGTATGAGAGGCAGTTTTCTATGATGTGACCATAGCCGTTTACATTGCTCTTGCCCGTTTCGGTTCTATCCTTTCTGTTGGTCATATTATAGTTGGCACCGCCGTTCTTATAGGCCGAGCAATGGATGAAGTGCAGACCTCCCAGATGGTGGTTGGCATAGAAACCATTGGCACGGTTGGCAGCCGAGATGCAGTTTTCGGCAATATGCATCGGAGCTTTATCAAACTTCGTTCTGGCCACTTTTCCCATGCCATAGCCACCGCATTTGAATCCGTTTCCATCTGCTATCTTCTTGTCTTCGCCATTGATGCTGGCAAATCCGTTCTTGTAGGCGATGCTATAGAGGAACTTCACCGGGGCTTGGGCGTTGATGAGATCGTAACCGTCATCGCTGTTATACCAGGCTCTGCAACCGATGAATACATTCTCTTCGCTGTCGAGTGTTCCCGGGTGGCATCCGAATCCGTCGCTATTGCCGCCTTTTCCGTTTTCAGAAACGGTATCGAAGTTATTGTAGGCATCACAATTGATGAAGTAGTTGTGTGCACATTTCTTGATGAGATAGAATCCTATTCCCATGCCGTCGTGAGCAGCGACGTTCTCCAGCTTGTTATGAGAAGCATTGAATATTCTGAAGTTTTCGCTTTGGGTATGATGGGGTTGTGTAACCTGAATACCGATGCTCTCAATGTTCTTGATGTGGAGATAGCTGCCTCGAAGCAGGAATCCGGTGATGCGGGCATCCGGTTTTACCTCCGAGAAATCGAACACGGGGCGTTTGCCTTGGGCATCCGTCATGCCGATGTAGCTGATGCGCTTCTGGGCTGTTCCGCTCTTGTCGAGCAGGAAGGCTACGGCATATACCTTTTGATAGGTGGGTGCCATCAGGTCTTTCTGCTTTACCTTGTAGGTTCCTGGCATGATATAAACGGTATCTCCTGGAGCTACGAGGGCTTGAGCCTGGACAAGAGAGGCAAAGGCTTTTGACTTGCTTAATCCGTTGTTCTTGTCTTTGCCTTGTGGTGACACGTAATAGTTCTTGGCACTGAGTGCCATAGCCTGTGTCAGAATAGATAGTATGCAAATGAATTTTTTCATGATGCTTGTTATTTGTTGATGAATTTCTTTCCGTTTTTAATATATATGTGGTTGCGAAGTGGATGAGCCACCTGCTTGCCATCCAGGGTGAAGTAGTATCCGTCTTTTGATGGATTGATGGTGATATTGCCTATGCCCGTGGTTGCAGAATCTGTGTTGAAAGTTCCGTAGCCATAGTCTTTGCTTTCATCTTTCAATCGCATGAAGTTGATGGTTGGCAGACTGCCGTCTGTATTTCTTGCTGCTGTTAACTCATCAAGGTTCAGACTGTAGAAATCGGAGTCATTGAAGGTTTCATTCTCCCATACGTTGCCGGTGCAGGTAAATGAGTTGTCCTGGATGGTGCATTGGCTGATGTCGATGGATTTCACTATCTTGCTTGATTTGTAGGAGATATTATGGGTTACGATGTGCCCGTAGCCATCCACATCGACGGCATCATCAAGAGAACTTCCTTTACGGTTGACGAAAGAGTAGTTATAACTGCCATTCCTGTAGGCTGAATTATGATCGAACTTGACGCCGCCCAGGTGGTGGTTGGAATAGAAACCGTTGGTCTTGTTGCCCACCGACAGGCAGTGGCTCACCTCGTGCATCGGAACAGAGGAGATTTTCACTTTCTTGCCCATACCGTAACCTCCTGCCTTGAATCCATTGCCGTCGGCACGCCTGTTGCCGTCTTTGTCGAAACCATTGCGGTAGGCTATGCAGTATCTGGCTGTGGCTGCCGACAGACAGTTGATGAAATCGAATCCGTCATCACTGTTTTGCCAGGCTCTGCAATATTCAAATACGTTGCCTTCGCAGTTTGCGCTGACATGACAGCCGAATCCGTCGCTGTTGCCGCCATTGTTTACAGAGATGTTCACGGAGTCGAAGTTGTTGTAGGCATCGCAATGGCTGATGATGTTATGTGCCGAACGTCCTGTAAGATAGAATCCGATTCCCATACCGTCGTGGGCTGCGATGTTATAGAATCTGCAGTAGCTTCCTCCGTTGATACGGATGTTTTCTGATTGGGTATTGCTCGACGATTTGGGAACGTTGATGCCGATAACCTCAAAGTTGGAGAACTCCAGGTATTTGGCGCGGATATAGAATCCGGTGAGTCTTTTGCCGGTATTGATGGCAGAGAGGTCGAACACGGGGCGATTGCCCTGTGCATCCTGTACACCTTTATATATAATAGGTGAATCTGCTGTTCCGCTGGTAGCGAAATCGAAGATGATGTCCCAAACTTTGCTGGATGTCTTGTCCATCATCTCGTTTTCTTTCACCTGGTAGGTTCCTGGCAGAATATATACCTTGTCACCTGCCTTTACTTTCTTCTGGACTGTGGTCAGAGAGGCGAGAGGTGCATCTTCTCTGGTTCCTGCATTGTTGTCATTTCCGGTTGGGGAAATGTAGTAGTTGATGGCATGAAGTTGAAGCGATAATGCCATCAAAGATGCAAAGGAAATAAGTTTTTTCAAGTTGTTTGTCATGTTATTGCTTTTTATAATTGTTTTGACGAATAAAAAAGTGAGTTTTTAAAAAGAAAACCTCTCGCATATTGAAAAAAATATGGAGAGGTTTACATTTATAGAAACAAATTTACTCTTAACCTTTAATCGTCCCAAATGCCATAGTGCTTTCTGGAGAGGGCTGACTCTGGTGCAACAGGATTCTCATCGAAACCGATGCTATCTGCTTCACCTTGAACTCCAGATGCTGCCAGAATTGCATTCTCCAACTCTACGTTGCATATCTCTACGCAAGGTGCGATATATTTTTTTTTATCCATAATGATTGCCTTTTTAAAATGTTGTTTTCATCTTTTTCTGGAGCAGAAGTTTCGATTCTATGAACCGAAACTTCGTTTGGTTACTTGTTGATGAACTTCTTGCCGTTCATGATAACCATACCCTTGTATGACTTCTGAACCTTCTGACCAGCCAGGTTGAACATGATGCCATCATTCTTCTTAGCCTCGTTCTCAATACCATTGATGCCTGTTGTCTCACCATTACCACCAAAGTTGAAGAAAATAGCCTTTGCTGCAGCTGGGTTCTCCTTGATAGCCTTGGCAAGCTTATCCTGGTCGCGGCGGATTCTGTAGTATGCCTTGCCGGCAGCAATTGTGCCTGCTTCTGTTGGAGCAAATACAGCCTTGCCATCCTTTACGCCAAGAATATAGTTGTGGAAGAATTTCTTGTCTGTAGTCTTGTCACCTGTATAGTCTAATTCTGTTTTCTCCAATTTATAGTCTGAGATAACAGGGCGAAGTGCATAATTCAAATCAACCAATGATTTTGAATCATCCTCTTTCATGGCAGTACCACAGTCGGTAGATGTCAGCTCGTAACTCTCGTTACCCTTGCCTTCAAGAATCACACCTGTGCATGCAGGGATAGTCTCAACCTGAGTAAGTGCCAAAGTGATGGTTCTGTCTTCCTGGTTCTCCTTCTGGCCACCTGCGATGTAAGCCTTCAAACCTGCAGGTACTGTCCAAGCGTGAACATCAGAGAAAGTCATGACACCCTGCTCAGGCAAAGTAATTTTTTTGGTAGAAGCAGTTTCGTTTGTTGGAACAAACTTTACAGCATAGATTTGTGCAGCTGATACGGCTGTGATATAATAGGTACCTGCCTGGTCGTTGGTTACGCTGGCTGTGAACTGTTCACCCTTAGTAGCACTTGTAAATTTTTGCTTCTCCACGCCGTTGAAGTAAACGACGATGCCACGATCAACAGCTGTTCCTTCTGCATATACATAAAGTGTTCCAGCACATCCTGCATCGAAGGCAATGGCATCTTGGGTAATTTCAGAAGCCTTGGTTGCTATAACTTTAGTATAAGCAGCAGGTAATTTAATACCATAATTAATCTGGTAAGTCTGGTTTCCCAATTTGACATCCTTTAAGCTTTTAGCTACGGAAGTGGCTGCACTAGTATTTTCTTTATGTCCAACAATGTACAGTCCGCCATAATTAACAGGTGTTCCGCTAAATGCTACATTCTCATTTCCTGCCTGGAACTGGTCGAAGTTCCAATACGTAGTCTGGGTGATGCCCTCTTGAGCGAAAGCTGCCTTAGGGGTGATAGCCATAGCGGCTAATGCGATAAGCGTGAAAATCTTTTTCATAATTGTTGTTGTTTTATTGTTTATATTAAATGATATTTCGCTAGGTAGGCATTCGTTTTGTTTTGGTTCAAGTGATGCCTTGTCTAGTTTCTGCTGCAAAAGTATAAGGAATAGTGATGATACAAATGGAATATTGTGCAATATGATGGAAAATATCCGCATCAGTACCTCTTTTTTTGTGTTTTTGTACATGAATACAAGTTTTTTTCGCTATTTTTGCACCACATTTCATATAAACCGATTAAAAAACTGGCTAATGAACAAAAAGACGATTCTACGTGTTGAGGGCTTTATGATGTTGCTGCTGGCAACTTTCCTGCCACTCAAGATTGGTGCACAGAGGGTATATCAACTCTCTGTTGACAATGTATTGCCTACGAATTATATTCGTACGATACAACAAGACAAGTATGGTTACCTTTGGTTTGCTACCACTTCGGGATTGGCGCGCTATGATGGCTATCAAACTGAGGTGTTGAAGCCATCCACTGCGGGCAACCGTAAGTTCATGCAGGATTTCCGCATTCTGAGTATCAAACCATGGGGAGACAGATTCTTGTGGATTCGTCTTCGTGGTCGCCTCTATTGCTGCTACGATATTGAGAAAAATGCCTTTGTAGATTTCACGGGCAATGGCAGCTATAGTCAACCCATCAAAGGTTACACCCTTCTTTCTGCTTCAGAAATGATGGTTTGGAACGAGAAGGGTGAGGGAAAGCGTATCCGTTTTGATGGAAAGAACTTTGCTTCAGTCAAAATGTCGCTCCCTGTTTCTGATGTAATCAACTACATTCAGGCAGGAAAGAAGGAGCTTCTGGTGGCTGGTGATGGTACCATCTATCAATATAAAAACGGTAAGTTTGTTAATATCTTTTCAGCCTTCGTCAATAAATCGGTACGCAAGGTAACGGAGGCTTTCTATTGGGGTGGATCAGTCTTCCTGACCACCAATGATGGCATCTATCAGTATCTGATAGAATCAAGACAGCTGGTTCGTTCTGCTTACAATCCTAAGCAGCCTCATGTGGTGCTGGATAACATGGGCAATGCCATCATTCTGGCCTTGGATGGCAGCGATGTCTTCTATCTTACATCTAAGAAGACTTATCATTTCGAGGGCATCTATAATCAGCATCTCTTGCAGTTGAACAGTGAGCCACGCTATCAGTTTTATACAGCAAGTGATGGAAAATTATGGATTTCCACCTATGGAAATGGACTCTTCTCTTATGACACCCAAAAGGAAAAGCTGGAGTCGTATGCCGACCTTCTTCCATCGCCTTATGTATATACCCCTTTTGTAGATAAGGCACATAATCTCTGGGTATCTCTGGAGAATATGGGTGTGTATGTCATCAACTTTGCCCAATCTGAGGCCCGCTATCTATATTATAATGGTGATAGGTCGGGTATCAATCACGAAGATGATGTTCGCCTTCTCAAGCGTGTGGGCAAGCGTATTTATATCAGCAACATGCAGAATGGCAGTAAGGTGGTGGATGGACTGTTGAAGAATCTTCGGTCTTTCGATGGCTATCATGATGATGTAACAGCTGTGGCTCAGGATGCCAAGGGTAAGCTTTATGTGGGTACTCGCAAGAACGGAATCTTCGATGTTGATGGTGGCAGGAATCATGTGCATTCTGATGATCCTGCATCTTTGGGAAAGGGTAAACTCAGTGATATTCTCTTTGACAGGAAGAACCGCATGTGGGTTTCGCTTTTCGATGCAGGACTGGAAGTTTATCTGAACGGGAAGTTTGTTCATGTGATTGAGAGTAAGTCGTTGCAGGCTCGCAACATGGAGATGGATAAGCAGGGCAACATCTGGCTTTGCACCAGTAGGGGAGCCTTGCGTTTCAATCCCGATGAAATATTGCGTAATCACAAGGCTTTTCAGATGATTCATGTTTCGCCTACAGACCAGGTGAACGATGAGGTGCATAGCGTGTATGAGGACAGCAAGGGAAGAATATGGATAGGAAGCATCGGAAACGGTGTGAAGATGATAGATGGAAAGGATACCATTACTTATACCACCCGTGATGGCTTGGCAGATAACAATGTGCAGAGCATCGTGGAACATCGAAAGTCGGGAGACGTGTGGCTGGGTACTGATAACGGTATCTCCCGTTTCCGCAAGGGTACGTTCAATAACTTCTATTTTGGTGCCAACTCATTGGAGAATGCCTGTACGGAGGATAATGCTGTGGAGTTGGATAATGGCAACCTTGCCTTTGCCACCCATCATGGTGTGATGACCTTCAATCCGGGTGATATCCACGAGAGCAAGCCTGCTTTCCCTCTGGCGATTACCAAGATAGAGGCAAATGGCATCTCTATAGGAGAGTTGGAAGAAGACGAGGCACGATTGGATGGTACACTGACCCGCGCCCGGGAATTCTCCATCAGCTATCATCTGAATTCGCTCACCTTCTATTTCTCGGATTTCTATTATGCCAAGAAGAATGGCAGTTCATTCACCTATTATCTCAAGGGGTATGACAAGGGTTGGAGCAATCTCTCGCGCATCAACTTTGCGCAATATCGCAATCTGCCTGTGGGGCATTATACCCTGCACGTGCGTTCCTGCAATGCCAACGGCGTGTGGTCGCCAGAAGAGGTGACGCTCAAGATAGAGGTGCGCCCGCCTTTCTATGCCTCCTGGTGGGCATACCTTATATATATAGCACTCGTGGCGCTCGCCATCTATTATGTATATGTCAACTTCCGCCGTATCAACAATCTGCGCAACAAGGTGAAGGTGGAAAACCAGCTCACGGAGTATAAACTTCGCTTCTTCACCAATATCTCGCACGAGTTCCGTACGCCGCTTACGATCATCAAGGGTGATATGGACCGACTCAAGACCGTGGATAAGATGCCGGGAGAGATGAAGCAGCCACTCTCGTCGATGGCGAAGAGTGTGGAGAGAATGATGAGACTCATCAACCAGCTCCTGGAGTTCAGAAAGATGCAGAACGACAAGCTGCAGCTTGCCTTGGAGAAAACGGATGTCATCGCCTTTCTGCAAGACATCTTCTTGAACTTCAGTAATATTGCCGAAGGTAAGCATATCAACTTCATGTTCCTGCCTTTCGACAAGAGTTACGAGATGTATGTGGATCGCAACTATCTGGACAAGATTATCTACAATCTCCTCTCGAATGCACTGAAATATACCCCGAGTCATGGGGATGTGGCTCTGCGTATATCGCTGAATGCCAATCAGCATTTGCTCATATCGGTAGAAGATACGGGAGTGGGGGTTGAGAAAGCCAAGCAAGACTTGCTCTTCCAGCGTTTCAACCGCAGCAGTTATTCGCACGATAGCATCGGCATCGGTTTGCATCTTACGGCTGAACTGGTGCGTGTGCATCATGGAGAAATCTCTTATCACGACAACCAGCCTCATGGAAGCATCTTCCGTGTAGAACTGCCTGTGGATGAAAAGGTGTATGAGGAGAATGACTTCATGGCTGTGGATAATGCGGTGACACAGGAGGAGAACAGCAAGCCGCGCACTGTCCTGGAGATGGAATACCGGGAGATGCCGCCTAAGCCGCTGAATCATTATCGGGTGCTCGTGGTTGAGGATGACAATGATGTGAGGGAGTTCCTGAAGAACGAGTTGCAGCGTTATTTCGAGATTGACCTGGCTGCTGACGGACAGGAAGCTTGGGAAAAGATAAAGGAGCAGAAGCCTGACTTGGTGGTGAGTGACGTGATGATGCCTAGAATGAGCGGATATCAGTTGGTGAAGAAGGTGAGAAGTGATTCTACTCTTGCCGATTTACCTTTTATCTTATTGACGGCACTTACTGCAGACGACAAGAAACTGAAGGGTATAGATGCAGGAGCTGATGCTTATATAGAGAAGCCATTCCATACCGACATCCTGATAGCCACCTGTTGTCAGCTTCTGGAACAGCGAAACCATTTGAAGCAGGTGTATGGACAGCAACCTGCAGGTAGTGCCAAGGCTGTGGCTCCAGAGGTAATCAGGGACGAACAGGACAAGAAATTCCAGGCTGTGCTGGATGCCTGGCTTGCTGAGCATATCACAGATCCGCAGCTCAATATCGACAGTTTTGCCGAGAGTATGGGATATGGTCGCACCACCTTCTACAAGAAGATGAAGAGTATTACGGGCACCACACCGAATGATTACATCCGCACCCTGCGCATGAACAAGGCGGCAGAACTTTTGAAGGATGATAGACTTACGGTTGCCGAAGTGGGATATCAGGTGGGTGTGGATGATCCTTATTATTTCAGCAAGATGTTTAAGAACTTCTTTGGAGTTAGTCCTACCAAGTATAGAACCGGAAAATAATCATGTTGTGTATGTTGATTACAAAAAAGAAACTACAAAAAAGAAAGCTAGTTGCTTAGCAAAGGCAACTAGCTTTCTTTTTTATAAACTCTCCTGCTATTTATTCTTTTTATTCTTGAGAAAATCAATCTCTACGATTCTCAATACCGGTTTGCCCTTCTTGATTCCGATGAAATCGAGGGTGCTTGCCTTGCCGCCCGCCAGCTCCTTGGTGTCGCTGAGTTGGGTCTTGCTCTTGGCATCGCCCATCATCCTGATGGTGATGTCCTTTGCCATCACTGGCTTGTCTATCTTGATGTGAACATAGCCGAGGCTAGCATAGGTATAACCCTCCCAGACCTTCTTCTTGCCGGCAAAGATGGCGAGCGGATACATCTTGTCTCTCCATCCCGTGAGCTTTACGGTGATTTCATCAACCTTCTCTTTCTTGGCAAACAGATAGGTGATCCATGCATTCTCAGGCTTGCCATCGCTCTTCCATTCTGTGGTCTCATCGTCATCGAAAGTTTTTTGGGCATCTTCCTGCTTTACGCCAGCCACGGCACCGGTGATGTCGATGGTCTCCTTGATATCGGTATAGGATGGGGTAGATGGAGTCTCACCACGAGAGAGATCTCCCTTTAAAGTCATCTGAGGCAAATAGTGTTCGATATCTACCTTATTTGTCTTTAAATCGATGCTTGCTACGCCCTTGATGCCATCAGCACCTGCGCAAATCTTGATATCGCCAGGATTTACGGTACTGCGTATCAGAACTCTGTTCACGCCGCATTCTACAGGTAAATCAATCTTTCCGATATAATTATCGAAGGTGTTGTCGCTATCTGTAGAGTCTAGAATATCTGCAGCTTTGCGGGCTGCCTTCTGTTCTGATGTCTCGTTCTTATTCACCACGAGGCTCTGGTTCTTGGCAGCAAGTGCCTTTTGGGTTTCCTCGTTAGGAGTTGCCAATCCGCCAATCCATTCCATTTCGCCCTGATAGTTGAAGTGGATGGTGCGGTTGTCGAGTGGACAGCGTCTGCCCTGCTTATCAACCACCTCTACCTGGATGAGTGCCATGTCGGCACCGTCAGCCTTGAAACCTTCCGGGTTCTGGATGCTGGTGAGCTTGATGTGATGAGGCTTGCCCGCAGTTTCGATGGCATATCGGCTAGATTCCTTCCTGATTTTTGAATCTTTAGAATTCTTATCTTCCTGATTGTATGTATAAGCCACAGCCTCAATCTTGCCTTCCTCGAAAGGTACATTCTTCCAGGTGAAAAGCCACTGGTTGCTGCGTTCGCCCATACCCAGACTCTTGCCGTTGACGAAGAGTTCTACCTCGTCGCCGGTACTTACCACATATTCTGTCTGCTTGATGGTTCCTGGCTTGTAGTTCCAGTGACCTACGATATAGGTGGCGTCTTTTTCAGGAGATACCCAGCCATTCCACATTACCTGATGAGCAAAGAAGGCATCCTTTGGGATGCGCATTGCATCGGTTACACCGCTCGAACGGTAGTTGGCCTCACCACGATGATGGGTGTTGGTATCCGAGAAGACAATCTTGGTACCGCCATCGCTTACTCGCTTGCCTGTGCCCGGACGCTCCTGCCAGTATTCAAACCATCGCTCTACCATGCTTGCAGCAAAGGTATCCATGTTGTGGTTGTATTCGAAGGCAGGTTTGCCGCGATACAGAGGTCCGTCGCCTTCCTTGTGGTAAGGATAGCTCTGCTCATCCCAGTATTTGCGCAAGCCCTCGTCGCGATGATACTCCATCGACCACATCGGGTGCTTCTTGCTCTTGTTGATGTAAAGCATCTCGCCGCCATACTCTGCCTCGTTGATTTTGAGCATCTCTCGACTGCCGCTGGCTCTTCCGCCGTGAGGATCGAACTCGTCGCGGATGGCTTTCATCTGCAACATGTGCTCGCGGCTCACGCCCTTGTTACCGCTCTCGTAGAAGATGATGCTAGGGTTGTTGCGGTTGTAGATGATGGCTTCCTTCATCAGTTCCAGGCGCTGTTCCCATCTGCGGTCGAAGACATCCTTCTCGGCATCACCGGCAGGCATTGCCTGAATCAAGCCCACTCGGTCGCAGCTCTCTATGTCCTGCTTCCAAGGGCAGACGTGCATCCAGCGAACCAGGTTACCGCCCGATTCCACCATCAGCTTATTGCTGTAGTCGCTCAGCCAGGCAGGAACGCTCATGCCCACGCCAGGCCACTCGTTGGAGGAGCGCTGCGCATAGCCGTGCATCATGATGGCACGGTCGTTGAGATAGAACTTGCCTTCGCCAAACTGGGTCTTGCGGAAACCGGTCTTGGTCACTACGTCGTCTATCTTGCTGCCGTCGTCCGCCTTCAAGAGGGTCTTTACGGTGTAGAGATAACCATATCCCCAACTCCAGAAGTGGGCGTTGTTCAGGAGTCCGCTCACCTTCACGGTCTTGGTTTCACCTGGCTTCAAGGTGTATCTCTCGCCATCAAAATGGCCCACTTCCTTGCCGTCAGCGTCCAGAATCTTGGCGAAGAAGCGGAAAGAGCGAGGCTTGGAATCCTCATTTCTTACCTGCGATTCAGCATTCATCGTTACCTTTTTTCCCGCAATATCATAGTTGCTGCCATAGATATAGGTACCCGTGGTCTTGAGATTATTGTAGAGTGGAAGGGTTTGATAAAGCTTGTCGGTGATGTGGAGGAACACGTTCTTCGGTATACCGCCATAGTTGGCATTGAAGTTCTTGTCGTTCCACTGGAAGCGCTGACCGCTGGTGCGTTCACGATAGCTCCAGGAGTTATCTACACGTACGGCGATGACGTTCTCACCCTTTATAATATAAGGTGTCAGGTCGAAACCGCTTGCCATCACACCATTCTCGGTATATCCCACTTTCTTGCCGTTGAGCCAGATGTCTGCACCGAAGCGTACGCCCTCGAACTCGATGAAATACTTGCGGTCGCCCACTTCCTGGATATGGAAGTGCTTGCGGTACCACATGATGGTGTCGCTGAGGTGTTCAATGGAAACCTTGAACGCTTCTTTCTCGTTGAAGGCACGAGGCAGCGTAATCTGTTTCCAACCGGCATCCGGGTAGTTTGCCTGTTCTGCTCCCTGGAAGTCGCCCACCTTGAGCAACCATCCTCCATTGAAATTGAGCTTTGTTCTTTCTACTGCATACATCTGGCAGAGCGAGATGAAAGCGAGTAGAAGCAGAAATAGTCTTTTTCTCATTCTAATTTTGTTTTGATTGTTTTGTTGCGTTATTATTATTGTGTTATTATTACTATTATGGTGCAAAGTTACGAAAACTATCCGATGTTTTCTCGTAATTTCGTTCAATATCTTGTTTTTTCGTTCGAAGTTTATATGCTTTTCTCTGTAAAAAGAGGAAGATTGATACCTAGCAAAACGCAAGGTGTCAAGAAATATAATATCTACGAAGAGTTCGTAAAATGTTAAAATATAAACGGTTTTATCTTTTTTAACGTGCTTTTTTTTGTTGTTCTACGAATTTTTCGTAGATTTGCAGCGTGATTTAGAAACAAGAATGTTGAATTTAAAAGAATAAAGATAGAAATATGGAAAAGCTGACGAATCAGGAAGAAGATATTATGCTTCGGATATGGCGATTGGGACGATGTGCCGTGAAACAGATTATGGAACTGTTGCCAGAACCTCGTCCACCTTATACTACAGTGGCTTCTATTGTGAACAATCTGAAGCGCAAGGAATATGTCAAGGCGGAGCGGGATGGTAAGGGGTATGTCTATTCTCCACTCATAGCCGAGAGCGATTACAAGCGGAAGTTCCTGTCGGGTTTCGTGAACAATTACTTCAAGAATTCCTTCAAGGAAATGGTTTCCTTCTTTGCCAAGGACGAGAAAATCAGTCCCGAGGACCTCAAGGATATCATCCGTGAAATCGAGAATTCGGAAGAATAACTCGAGAACTTTGCTGAATAAATCAAACTTTCGGAAGAATAATTATTAAGTTCTTTTCAAACTAAAATCGAAACTGTATGGCAATATATCTTATAAAAATCAATGTAGCCCTGATGCTCCTTTATGGCTTTTATCGCCTCACGGTGAGCCGCGATACCTTCTTCGGTCTTCGCCGCCTTACCCTCTGGCTTATTTATGCCGTCGTCCTAATGGTTCCGGCGCTCAATCTGGAATATTGGGTACGCGATACCCCTACGGTGGTGAGTATGGCGAATGTATATGCCGACACGTTTTATCCCGTGGTGGTTGTAAAGGCTCAGGCTCCCAGCATAACCTGGATGGATATGCTGCTGGGCATCTATTGGGCAGGAGTTGCGGTTCTCTCATTGCGTTTGGTATGGCAGCTCTTCAGTATCATCCGCCTTGCAGCTATTTCCCGGAAGCAGGAGGTGGAAGGCATTACGGTACATCTTCTCAGAGGCGAGGGGAGTCCGTTCTCCTTCTTCCGCTGGGTGTTTATGTATCCATCTACCCTGGAGGGCAAGCAGTTGCACGAAGTGATGGTTCACGAGTGCACCCATGTTTCGGGTCTCCATTCCCTGGATACCCTCTTCTCCGAGCTTTTCTCCATCGCCTGCTGGTTTAATCCGTTTGCCTGGCTGATGAAGCAGGAAGTAAGAATGAATTTGGAATATTTAGCCGATGAAAGTGTTTTATCTGATGGCAACGCGCGCAAATCCTATCAGTATCACCTTCTAGGTTTGGCATATCGACAGCCGAATGAATCGACCAAGATTGCTAATAATTTTAATTTATTACCTCTTAAAAAAAGAATTAAAATGATGAACAAACGTAGAACAAGTGAAATAGGCAAGGCGAAGTACTTCCTTTTCGCACCTTTGGCAGGAGTGTTGCTCATGGTAAGCAACATCGAGAGTGTGGCTCGTGAGATTGGCGAGCAGATTCCGGAAGTGGCTGAGGTTCAGCAGAAGGCTGAACTGGCTTTGAATACTGATGTAGCTGTGGCGAATCCGATGGCAAAGGATGCTGTCGAGATGATGAACCCAGCTGAGGCTGAAGAAATGGAAGCAGACAAGGCTGCAGAAGCAGCTTTGATAGCTGTAGAACAGGCAAAGCAGGCAGCAGAAGAGAAGGTGAAAACCAAGCCTCAAACCGATACAACCAAGAAGAAAAATTCTTGGGATTGTATACCGGAGACGATGCCGTATTTTCCTGGTGGTAATGTATTGATGCTGAAGTATCTGGCTGATAACATCAAATATCCTGCTTCCGCTGTCAAGGCCAAAAAGCAGGGTCGTGTGATCGTAGGCTTTATCGTCCAGAAGGATGGTAGCATTACGCATGCCAAGATTGTCAGATCTATAGATCCGGAACTTGATGCTGAGGCTTTGAGAGTCGTGAAGGGGATGCCTAAGTGGACTCCTGGTACACAGTTAGGTAAACCGGTGAGCGTAAAATATACCCTCCCTGTAAAATTCTCTCTTCAGAAAGATGCAACCCCAGGGAAAAAGAAGTAAAGTAGAATATCAATCTCAGGTTATAATAAGAACATATATATCAACTCAATAAAAAAGATCATAAATCTCATCGCAGCGATAGGGTATGTATTCTCTATTGCCATGTAGAATGAAAAGGGCGGTTTTCTTGCGTGATGCAAGAAGCCGCCTTCTGCATTTTTCTGGAATTTGAGGATTATGCCAAATGCTATAGCCCAAATATCAAAAGAATAGGGTGGATATGGGCGGAAATGATTACTTTTGCAGCAGAAATTTTAAATAAGCTAATAACAAGATTAATATGAATAGTGTTTTAGAAGGTCGTCCTGCCTTGAAAAAGGAGGTCGAGAAGATTGCTGAAGTTGCTGGATACCTCTGGCAGAATGGTTGGGCTGAGCGTAATGGTGGTAACATCACCGTGAACATCACCGACTTGGTAGATGACGAAATCAAGGCTTTGCCTGCCATCAGCGAAGTAAAGCAGATTGGTACAGCATTGCCAGCCTTGAAAGGTTGCTATTTCTTCTGCAAGGGTACAGGCAAGCGCATGCGCGACTTGGCTCGCTGGCCTATGGAGAACGGTTCTATCATCCGCATCCTCGACGATTGCGCTAGCTATGTTATCATCGCAGATAACGCCGTGATGCCAACATCTGAGTTGCCTAGCCACTTGAGCGTTCATGCCCGTCTCATCGAAAAGGGTTCCAACTACAAGGCTACCGTTCATACTCACCCTATCGAGCTCATCGCCATGAGCCACAACAAGAAGTTCATGGGCAAGGATGTATTGAGCAATCTGCTCTGGAGTATGATTCCAGAGACCAAGGCGTTCTGTCCACTCGGTCTGGGTATCGTTCCTTATCAGTTGCCAGGCAGCTTGAAGCTGGCTGAGGAAACCCTGAAGGAACTGGAAGACTATGATGTAGTGATGTGGGAGAAGCACGGCGTCTTTGCCAAGGGATTGGACGTGATGGATGCCTTTGACCAGATTGACGTGCTCTCTAAGAGTGCCAAGATCTACATCGATTCCAAGTGCATGGGATTCGAGCCTGATGGTATGAGCCAGGAAGAGATGGCAGAGATGACCAAGGCATTCAATTTGCCAAGATAATATAAGAGGAAACTTTAAAATAGAAAATCCCCGGGCGTTGGAAAATGCCTGGGGATTTTTGGTGATCTATGTTATTTAATATGAAATGATAGATTTCTACTTTCAATCTTAGTCCATGTGAAAGAGTTCTTCCAGCGGAATGCTGACAGGCGAATTATCCGGATTCACCTCCATGATGTCTGCCATCATATCCCACCATTTCTGGGTGATAGGATCCACGTTGGTGGTGTCCTGGCTGTTGGTATCGCTGTCGCATTTCTGAACGGCAAAGAGCAGGTTGGTGTCCTTGTCCCAGAAGATGCTGTAGTCGCTCACACCCTGATCCTTGATCATCTGTTTCAACTCTGGCCAAATCGCAGCATGGCGCTTGGCATATTCCTTTTCGCATCCCTTCTTGAGATACATTTTAAATGCAAATCTTTTCATTTTATTTAATGTGTTAAATCAACTGTGGCAAGAAGCTTGAGATAATCAAGACGATGATGCCGACGATTAATACGGTGATGGTCTTCTTGGAGCAGCCCTTCCATTCCTTCAGAATGATGCCCCATACATTAGAGAACACTACATTCAGTGCCATCAGAATACAGAACGACAGGGTCATGAGGGTAGGAGACTCGGTGAGGAAACCCTTGCCCAATGACAAACCGAAGAACTGACTGTACCACAAGGCACCGGCAAGGGCACAAAACAGAAGGTTGTTGCCCCATACCTCCTTTTTTTGGTAATCGCCCCAAGTATGGTTCTTGGTGTTCTGATAGAAACAGTAGATGGCGTTGGTGATGAAACCGCCCAGGGTAACCAGGAAGGTGGCTGGCAAGGTTTTGTACATATCAGGAGTGAAATTGCCGAAATGGATGTCGTCGCCGAAGGCAAGACCCACATTGAAGCATCCGCTCATGAAACCAGCCAGCAAGGCGATGGCAAGACCCTTAGGGAAGTTGAAGTCCTTAACTGCTGCCTTCTTCTCTTCTTCTGAGAGCGAAGCCGCCTTCATGCTACCTGCCACACCGATGATGGCAATACCGAGAAGAGTGACTACCACACCGAGAATTACGCTGAAGGTGAGCGATGAGAGGGCATCCATCTCTGGGAAGAAGATGTTGAGCAATACTGGACCCATGATGGTGCCGAGACCTGCACAGGTTCCCAGGGCGATGCTCTGACCCAAAGCTACTCCCAGATAGCGCATGGAAAGACCGAAGGTCAGTCCGCCTACGCCCCAGAGCACACCAAAGAGCATGGTCATCGCTACATTGAAGCCATAACCGTCGAATAATTCAAAGAAGGAATGTCCGCTTGGTACAGCAAGCATAGCGCCGAAAAAAGGCAAAATAAGCCATGCGAACACACCCTGAACTATCCAGTAGGATTCCCAACTCCAATCTTTTATCTTGTTGATTGGGACGTAGCAGCTGGACTGGCAGAATGCGCCGATGGCTATGATTAAAAGTCCTATTAATATCTCCATTGTATTGTTTATTGCTTGGTTTTTAGGTTAAAACAGACTGAAAAATCCTAGGCTTCGCTGAGCCTAGGACTTTTAGCCTGCTTTAATAACTTATATCTTAGTTTCTCTTAGCGAGAACCTCTGCTTCATACTTCTCGATGTCAGCGATGTACTCCTCGCCAACTGGGATGTTGTTCTTCAAGTTGAAGTAATCATATACAGCACCGAATGGCAATGTCTTCTCTTCCTCGAGGAGAGCCAGGCGCTGGAAGAGCTTGCCCTCGTCCTCGTACTTGCGGAGGGTATCCAGTGGCTCAAGGAATGCCTGCAACAATGACTTCTGAGCTGCACGAACACCGATGATGTAAGCACCGATGCGGTTGATAGAACCGTCGAAGTAGTCGAGACCGATGTGAGCACGGTCGAGTGCATTGGCACGAACCAATTCAGAGAAGAGGTTGCGGGTATTGTCGTCGAAGAGGGTTACGTGGTCTGAATCCCAGTGCATTGGGCGAGATACGTGGAGCATCAACTCTGGAACGAAGAGCAGGAGTGCTGAAACTGCATCTGATACGTTCTCTGTAGGCTCATAGTGACCTGTATCGAGGGTGTACATCACGTTGTTCTTAGCGCAGTAGCCAGCATAGAAGTCGTGAGAACCTACGGTGTAAGCCTCCAAACCGATACCGAAGAGCTTAGCCTCCAGGCAAGACTTCATGTTTGGCAACTCCTCTGCCAGAATCTCATCAAGAGAGTTTTTTAAGATCTCGCGATAGCGACCCTTTTCAACGGTGATATCCTTAGAACCGTCGTGTACCCAGATGTTCATGATACATGGGTCGTTCTGGAACTTACCCATAGCGTCTGCAATGCGGCGACAACGCTTGGTGTGCTCAATCCAGAACTCGCGGATAGCTGGGTCAGGATTTGACAATGAGAGGCTGCCACTCTTTGGGTGAGAGAAAGATGTAGAGTTGAAGTCGAGCTTCATGTTCTGCTCCTTAGCCCACTGCATCCAGCCTGTAAACTGATCTACAGAAACCTCGTTACGGTCAATCTGCTTGCCACCGAACTCACCGTAAATCTCATGAAGGTTGAGACGGAAAGTACCAGCCAGGAGAGAGTTCACCTTCTCGATGTCCTGACGGAGCTCGTCGATGTTGCGAGCCTTGCCAGGATAGTTACCTGTGCTCTGGATACCACCAGAAGCAGCCTCGCCACGCTCGAAGCCAACCACGTCGTCTGCCTGCCAGCAGTGCAGAGAGATAGGAGTCTTCTCCAAAGTCTCAATAGCCTTGTCTGTATCAACACCCAGAGCAGCATAGCGCTCCTTTGCAATCTCGTAATTCTTTAAAATCAATTCTGCTTTCATTGTTTTTATGTATTTTATTGTTGTTGTTTATTTTTACCTTTTTACTTTTTTACCTTTAAAAACTTCTCGTAAGCCGCATCCCATGCCTCCTTGTCTTGTGGCTCGAATTTCTTCAGCTCAAGCGAGTTGGCGATGATCTGACGCATCTCCCAGATGTCCTTCACGTCGCCGGATGCCTTTGCCTGGAGCATGATGTTGCCGATGGCGGTGCCTTCCTGAGGACCTGCCAATACGGTTACGCCACAGCTGTTGGCAGTAAACTGGTTGAGATATTGGTTGAGCGAACCTCCACCGATGATATGGAGCACGTTGAGCTCGATGTCGGCGAAATCCTTGAGCCATGTGAATACTTGGCGATAGCGGAGTGCAAGACTCTCGAAGATGCAGCGGCAGAATTCGCCATAGCTCTGAGGCACGTGCTGTCCTGTCTTCTCGCAATACTGCTTGATGGCCTCTACCATGCTCGATGGGTTGGCGAAGCAGGTATCGTCTGGATTGATGATGCTCTGGAAGGCAGGCTGCTTCATGGCCTCGGCAATCAGGGCGCCGTGTGCAAGAGTTGCCATGTCTTCGTTCTTGGCTGCAGCCTCGTCTTTCCATTCCTTGCGGCAACGCTCGTAAATCCACATGCCGCAGATGTTCTTCAGGAATCGGGTAGTGCCCTCGATGCCGCCCTCGTTGGTGAAGTTGAGCTCGTAGCTCTTCTCGTTGATGATGGCGTTCTTGGTCTCGATGCCCATCAGACTCCAGGTTCCTGAACTCAAATAGGCAAACTCTTCGTTCTTGGCAGGAACGGCTGCTACGGCGCTGGCTGTATCATGGCCTGCTACGGCGATGACCGGAACGGCATTCAAGCCAGTCATCTTCTGCACCTCTTCGGTCAGTGTGCCGATGATGGTAGCAGGGGTGGTCATCTCGCCAAACTGTTCTCTCTTCAATCCGAGACTTTCCACGAGATCGTTGTCCAGGTCGCCCGTCATCGGGTTGAGAATCTGTGATGTTGAAGCCACGGTATATTCGCAGATAGCCTTGCCGGTGAGCATGTAGCTCAGGGCATCAGGGATGAAGAGAATCTTGTCGGCATTCTCCAGAGCCACGTTGCCTGCCTTGCGCATGGCATACATCTGGAACAAAGAGTTGAAGTTCATAAACTGGATGCCAGTCTTTTCATACACCTTCTCCTTGCTCATCTTCTCGTCGAAGTATTTTTCCATCATGCCGAACGTATGAGGGTCGCGGTATGCCATCGGGTTTCGGAGGATGGCTCCATCCTTGCCCACATATACGAAGTCGCATCCCCAGGTATCGATACCGATGCTCTGGATGGCGATGCCACGCTGAGCCACGAGCTTCAAGCCCTTGATGATTTCGAAGTAGAGGGCATAGATGTCCCAATAGAAGTGACCGCCTGTTTCGATGAGGTTGTTATCGAAGCGGGTGAGTTCCTCCAAGTCGAATTTTCCATCCGACAAGCTTCCTACGATAGTTCTTCCGCTGGTAGCACCTAAATCTACGGCGAAAAAGTATTTCTTTTGTTCCATTATCTTTTTAAGTTATGTCTTTAAGCCTTATTGTTTATTGATTTCGGTTGCAAAGATAGGGCAAAAAAGAGATAAGGAACACGAGAAATTGATTTTAAAGCATGATTTTTTGTCTATCTCGTCATATTTCTGAAATCCGATGGCTTCATGCCGGTTTGATTCTTGAATTTGGCAGAGAAATAATCAGGCGATTCGAAGTTGAGCCTATAGGCTATCTCCTTGATGCTCTCGTCGGTGGTTGAGAGGAGTTCCTTGGCGCGCTGCAGTCTCAGCGACTGCTGATACATGGCTGGTGCCATGCCGGTGTATTCCTTGAAGAGTTTACGGAAACTGGAGTAGCTGATGCCCAGTTCCTGTGCGATATCTTGGATGGAGACGGCTTCTTCCAGGGTTTCTCGAATGCGGAGTCTTCCTTTATTGATAAGGTCCACGTGCTGAGTGTTTTTATTGAGCATGATGTTTCGCTCCAGCGAGTACATGGTTCCGATGAGATGGTTCACGATGCCCGCCAGGGTCTGCTGTGAGTATGCCGCCTCTTCCTGTGCCGTTCTGTAAGCTTCTTCGTAGAGGGATAGAATCTCATTGCTGAATCCTACGTGGTAGATAGGTTTCTCCGGCGAGAGAAATCCCGCCTTCACGCGGTCGTCGATGTTCTTTCCCTTAAAACCTATCCAGTAGCTCTTCCAGCCTTTTGTGGCAGAAGGGTGGTAGGTGTGCCATTCTCCCGGGAAGAGGAGGAAGATGTCGCCAGCCTTGATTCGGGTTTCCGGGATGTGTTCCGATTGGAATACGCCTTCGCCCTCAGGCTGGTAGAGGAGCTGATATTCGTCGAGGGTTCTCCCTTTCTGAATATCGAAGTAATAACCGTCGGCGTGCCCCCTGGTAGGATAGGCTTCTCCTGGGGCAATGATTTCCCGTCCCACGGTGCTGATGGTGAGACCCCATTCGGCATCTCTTTCTGTTGCTATCAGATATTTACTAGTCTGCATATTGGTTTTTTATTAATTGTTTAATTCTATATTAATTGTTTATTTTATCGTTGGTTCTATCATATTTTCTTTTGCAAAAATACAAAAAAATCGGTTTACACCTTATTATATTATATATAAAAAGCTTTAAAATGGATGAATTTATCAATTATTGAACGATAAGGAGAATATTTCCCAAAAAACACGATTCATTGAGCATAATTTGAAGGTTGATTGATGGAAAATGTGCTAATTTTGCACCCAGATAAAGAAATTGATATATTTTAGGTTTAAGTATATAAGTTTTTTAATTAAGTGTTATTAGGTATAAATTTAGTAGATTAAAAAAACAAAGAACCGTGGGTGCTGTGAAGTTCCCACGGTTCTCTTTTTATTTGCCATACTTGCTTGGTGCCACGCCATATTTGTTCTTGAAGCATTTGTAGAAATAGGTGGAATCAGAGAATCCCACTTTCTCGCTGATTTCTGCCACGGAGTATTCGCCTTCGAGCAGCAGCTTGGCGGCGATGCGGAGGCGCTCGTTCTGGATGTACATGTTTGGCGATACACCCATGATGCTCTTCGTGCGGTTGTAAACCGTGGTTCTGCCCAGGTTGAGCAACTCAGCCAGTTTATCCACATTGAAACCGTTGTCACCGATGTGCTGAGCCACGATAGCTTCCAATGTATCCTTAAACTTCTTGTCGAGAGCAGACATATAGAGGGTAGGCTCATCCTTTTTCAGTTCCTTCACGGGTTTGATCTTGATGGTCTTCTCTGTTGTCATCTCTTTCTCGGCTTTCTCTGTAGTCAGCTCTTTCTCGGCTTCTGTAGTCACCTCTTTCCCTGTTTCTGCTGCAATTTTCTTTTCATGGGCAGATTTCTTCTGCTTCATGTCTGCTGCCACGAATTGCAGGGCTCTTGCCACGAGCAGCTTGAAGTTGCAAGGTTTCACCATGTAGTCATCCACAAAACTCTTGTATGCCTTCAGTATGTGGTTGGCATCGTCAAAGGCGGTGAGCATGATCACTGGGATGTCTTGAGTTTCAGGGTCTGCCTTCAGATTGCTTACAATCTCGTAGCCGCTCATGCCCGGCAACATGATGTCGCTAATCACGAGGGCTGGCTTGATTCGCCTGATGTTCTCGTATCCCGTCTTGCCGTTCATGAAAGCTTCTACGCGGAAGTAGGTAGAGAGTTCCGACTTGATCTGTTCCATCATGTCCGGATCGTCTTCTATAACCACCACCGTCACGTTGTTGATCGCCTGCGGTGTCATCTCCTTCACCATCATGTCGATTTCTTCCTTATCCACGCTGCTGTTGTCGATGGCTTTTGTGGTTACGAAATCTTCTGGTTCAAACAGATTCTTGTCGGTAGGCAGGGTAAACGTAAAGATGCTTCCGCCCAGGTTGCCGGAGCGCTGGTAGCTCAGGTCGCCCTTGTGCAGCTTCGCCATCTCATAGGCTGTATAGAGTCCGATACCCATACCGCCCTTCGATACATAGCCATGCATGAATGGCTTGAAGAGGTCTTTCTCTCTTTCCGGTTTGATGCCTGGACCATTGTCTTCTATCTGGAAGATGAGTTCCTCGTCTTTCAGGGTGAGCTTCACCTCGATGGTGCCATTGTCTGGGGTGTATTTCACGGCGTTGCTCAGCAGATTATACACGATGGTTTCCACCTTATTATGGTCGAAGAACATCCTGTAGTTGCTGCTCCATGGCGTCATCGACATGTTGATGCCTTTTTGTTGTGCTACCTGTCTCACATCGCTGAAGATGTTTTTGATGAATACCACGATGTCGCCCTCTTCCATGGTGAGCTTCATATTGCCCGTGTTCGCCTTGCGGAATTCCATCAGTTGGTTGATGAGCCGCTGCATCCTTCGGGTGCTTCGGGTCAGGGTGAGCAGGGCGTTTCTTGATGAACCTTCCTTGTTGTTCAGCTTTGCCACGGCACTCTGGATGATGGCGAGTGGAGTGCGGAACTCGTGCGAGATGTGGGTGAAGAACTCGATGCGGAAGTTTGACATCTGCTTCTCCATCTCTATCTGCTGGTTCAGGTTGAAGTTTCTCAGCCATGAACGGTAGAACAGGAAGCTGACGCTACTTATTATAATAAGGTATATCGTCCATGCCCACCAGGTGTTGTACCAAGGTTCGCGGATGGTAATCTTGAACAGCGTCTCCTCGCTCCACTTGTTGTTGCCGATAAAGGTGCGCAGGTGGAGCGTGTAGGTGCCTGGCGGCAAACTGCTGAAGTCGGCATGGTTCACGCTGGTCATCGGGCACCAGGTCTTGTCGAGTCCTTCCAGGTAATACTGGTACATGGCATTCTTGATGTGCGGATAGTCGAAGTTGGAGAAGAAGATGCTCAGCGAGTTTTTGTCAGAAGGCAGACTGATTTCCCGGGTATGGTTCAGCGCCTTGGTGAGCAGATCTTCGTTTTCGGCTTCGTAGATAGAAATGCCGTTGATGGTCATGTTGGTGATGGTTGCCTTGGTGCCGTGCGGATACTCCTTGGTCTTCTGGGTTGGAGTAAGGAGGAGCAGGGCGTTGCTGGTACCGATGGCGATGCGACCGTCTTCGAGACTCACGGCACAGTTTTCCGTGAAATTGTTGCTCAGGATGTCTTTCCTGAGTTGGTAGGTACGGATGTCGAGGGTATGGCTGTTAATTTTCGATATACCCTCCTCGGTTCCTATCCAGATATTGCCAAACCGGTCTTCTGCCACCGAGCGTACAGTGTTGGTGGTAAGTCCGTTGGTGGTATTGAAAAGCTGGCAATCCAGCTTTTTCGTTTTCTCATCGTAGGTGCATCTCATCACGCCTTTGGTAGTTCCAAACCATAGACTTCCGTCGTGCGCTTCAATTCCGCAATCCACTTCGCTCACCGGAAGCTTCCCGTTTTCCTCGTTGAATCTCAGAATCTTTTTGTCGGTGATTTGTCGTTCGCGGGTATCAATCATGGCGATACCGTTGTTGGTGGAAGCCCACAGTCTGCCTTTCTTGTCCAGGAACAGGTCGTGGATTTGCGCCTCCTTACCATTGGTTGCCATGAACGATTCAAACTTCAGGTTTCCCGTATTGGCATCGTTTGCCCGGGTGCAGAGCAATCCGTCTCCCCAGGTAGCGAGCCAGGCTTTTCCCATCTTGTCGAATGCAACGTCGTAGAAGTTGATGGTTGGGGCATAGTGCTCCTTTTCCCATTTCGAGTATTTGATGCCATCGATGAGGATGCCGTCTCCCTTGGTGCCAATCCAGGCTCTGCCCCGTGCGTCTATGCCGTAGCAATATACGCAGGCATCGGTTTGCAGTACCAGGGTGCGTTGCTGGGTTTGAGTATCAAAGAGATACGTCTTGTTCTCGCGGGTGCTGACGGCGAGTTTGTGTGGTGCCACCTTGCTGATGTGGCGGATGGTATTGCTCCATTCCTGCTTGCCGTCTGGTTCCATCTTTATAAACTCGGTGCTCAATTCTTTTTGCTCTACACAGCAGAATACACCGTCGCCTGTGCCCACCCAAATACAACCGCTTCTATCGATGAAAACATTGAGCAGGAAGTCGGAATGGAAGAGGGAATTGTCGTTCTGGACGGAGAAATGCTGCAAGGTATCATCTTTCGGGTTATATACGAAGAAACCACTACCGTATGAGGCGATATACACCTTCTTGTCCTGGCTTTCTGCAGCCACGAAGTTCTTGTCGCGCGCATTGATGTAGGTCGGGTTATCCAGCAGATGAAACTTTTTGAAGAGTGCCGATTTCTTGTCGAAAAGATAGGCATTTCCCTGTTTGTCGTATAGAAAATGATATGATTTGAGCTGGTTCTTGTTCATGGCGTTCGGAATCTGAAGGGCAGGTTTGTGGAAATGTCCCGTCTTCAAATCCATGGCAAAGGTTTCACCCTGGGTGAAGATGTACCACCAGCCCTGCCAGAAGAAAGAGGCACGCGACTTACCCACAAAACCCAACATGGATGGGAGTTGCGAATGTTTGATAAGCTGGGCCTGGTCGTTGTAGAGGAAGGCTTCGCCCTGGTCGGTGAGTACGGCGATGCGAGAGCCTTCGCAGGTCATTACGAGAATCTTCTTGTTTTTCAGAATAGTCCTGCTTTTGAAGTCGGGAGTAATCAGGTTTACGCCTTTTTCGGATGCAATCCAGATGTTGTTCTTGCCATCTTCCTGGATGTTCAACTTATGAGTATCCAGCAGTTTTCCGTTTTGCGGGGTAAAGTCGATACTTTGCATCTTTCCTTCTTTTACGTAAATGAATCGTACACCGAAGTCGGCAGATGAAATCCAGACTCCCTTTGAACTTTGGAATCGGCTGCTCAGAAGGGTGGTGCTGGCATCCAGATCGAAATAATCAGAGAAGCGTGCTGCCTCAAGGTCGTAACAGCACAAGATATTGTTCGGGGTATATCCCCAGATTTGTCCATTGGTATTGTCGCTGATAAGTTGCGCTATCGATGAATAATTTCTCTGCTTTACATTGTTGTTGAACTTCGAGAAATTCTGAAATTGATAACCATCGTATCTGCTCATGCCGTCGGGGGTGGATAGCCAGATGAATCCATCCCTGTCTTGCTGCACGCTGTTGATGGTGTTGCAGGACAGACCGTCTTTTGCCGACAGGCGGGTTACGTTGAAACGGAGGTCGTGGGCATGCACGCCTATAGCCACCATCAGCAGGCTGACGGTTACTATATATAATAAGGTGTAGAACGCCTTGTAGTTGTTTTTGTTCATCATGCTTGGTTTATCTTTTGCAAATTCGTTTGTTTAATTTATTTGTTCTGGTTTCCGAATGGTTCGATTCGATTCCAATGGCAAAATTACGATAAAAAAATAAAATGGCAAAACAAATGGCGAATATTGTACTAAAATACAGATAACTTTAACAATTTGGATGATATTTCGTACTTTTGGATAATATTGCATGGTCTTCATCAATAATAATGAGTAATTTTGCAGCAAATAATAACCTAAGAATGTAAATTATGATAGAATTCAAGCAATTGTTGGTTCCTGCGGCTTGTCTCTTGATGGGATGCATGCAGACGCAAGCCAGCGAGAAACAGAATTGTACATCTGTAGCTGCAATGGAGAAACTAGACCGTGGCGTGGTGGCATTGCCTGCTGCCGGCAAGGGCATCTTCGTCAGCTGGCGCATGCTGGGTACCGATAGCAAGAACGTATGCTTCGATGTGGAACGAGACGGAAAGGTTATCGCCCATCACATCAAGGCTACCAACTATACAGATGCCAAAGGTTCGGCATCCCATACCTATCGTATCATCACCTATCAGGATGAACCCAAGATGGATGCTGCTGCAAGGCGGGAAGTGTCGAAGGCGGTCAAGCCTTGGGCGGATTTATATCGCTCCCTGCCTATCAACCGTCCTGAGGGCGGCATCACTCCCGATGGACGGAGTTACGTCTATACCCCAAATGATTGCAGTGTGGGCGATGTGGATGGCGATGGAGAATATGAACTGATTCTGAAATGGGACCCGAGTAACTCCCACGATAATTCGCACAATGGCTATTCCGGCAATGTCATCCTGGATTGCTACAAACTGGATGGTACCCAACTCTGGCGCATCAATCTGGGTAAGAACATCCGTGCCGGTGCGCACTACACCCAGTTTCTCGTCTATGATTTCGATGGCGACGGCAAGGCTGAACTGATTTGCAAGACCTCGGCTGGAAGTCTGGATGGCAAGGGGCGTTTTGTGAGCCAGGCTGCCACCGATGCTGAAATCAGGGCGGTGGATAACCAGGCTGATTATCGTAACAAGGTGGGGCGCATCATGGAAGGTCCGGAGTTGCTTACCGTGTTCCGTGGACTTACGGGTGAGGCGATTCATACCGTCTGGTATAATCCCAACCGTGCTTTTGGCGTAGGCAAGCAGGTGGCAGAAGGCGAAAGTCTGCTCAATGGCTATCCTCAGTATTCTTCCATCTGGGGCGATAAGGACAACTATGGCAATCGTGGCGAGCGATACCTGGCGGGTGTAGCTCATCTCGATGGACTGGACAAGAATCCGAGTGCCGTGATGTGTCGTGGCTATTATACCCGCTCTTATCTCTGGGCTGTGGATTTCGACGGCAAGGAATTAAAGACCCGATGGCTCCACGCATCCGTTTCCCCTAACGATTGGGAGGTGAGAGATGCCGAAGGAAAGATAATCAGAGAGGCTCACGGATTGAAGAACAGAGATCCGAAAGGTAATGAAGTTTCTGCCACAGCCTTCGCTCAAGGTGCCCACAGTTTGGCGGTGGGTGATGTGGATGGCGACGGTTGCGACGAAATCACTTATGGTTCGGCTGCCATCAACAACGATGGTACCTTATTATATTCCACCGGTTTGGGACATGGTGATGCCTTGCATCTCAGCGACCTGGATCCCGACCGTCCGGGCTTGGAAGTATTCATGGTGCACGAGGAATATCCTTACGGTTCCGATCTGCGTGATGCCAGAACGGGCGAAATCCTGCTCTATCATACGGATAGGGATGATACCGGAAGAGGTTTGGCTGCCGACATTGATGCCAAGTATCGCGGTTGTGAACTCTGGAGCATAGATGTTCCAGGCGTAAGAAATATCAAGGGAGATCAGATTTCACTGGGTGGTTTCCGAAAGCACGAATATGGTGAGCGGGAATCCTATACCCCCGGATTCAGATGGCCGGCGATGAACTTCCGCATCTATTGGGATGGCGACTTGCAGGAAGAACTGCTCGCCAACCTGGGCAGACCGCATTTCGTGCCTTATCTCCAGAAATGGGATGGCAAGAAAGCCGTTCCGCTGCCGCTGAGCAATGGCAAGCAACTCTACGAGATGGGGCATTCGGCAAGTTGCAACTGGTCGAAGGCAACGCCTAATCTGCAGGCCGACCTCTTCGGCGATTGGCGAGAGGAAGTAATCTATTGGGATGAGAGCGACGCCTCGCATCTGAATATCTTCACCACCAATATCCCTACTGAGTATCGTGTGCCAACCCTGATGCACGACCATATCTATCGCATGGGTGTGGCATGGCAGAATGTGGCATACAACCAGCCGCCTCATCTGGGATATTATATGCCCGATAAAGCAGAGAAAGTGAAGTAAGATAAAGAGTTAAAAAATAATTTGAATAAACATAATATATATAAACGCTAAGACAAATGAGAAGATTATTATTTGCTATGTCTTTGATGGCAGCAGCTACCAGCATGAGTTATGCACAGGTCGCAAAACCTGCAGAAAAGGCGAAGCCTACAGTGGCAGGACCTATGGAAGATGTAAACCATGTGATTGATAATACCGTGGATAGCCTGAACAAGGCGATGACGGCACGCATCAAGCCGGGTACCAGCAGAAAGGGCAACAATCCTGTGCTCTTCCTCATTGGTAACTCTACCATGCGCAATGGTACTCTGGGCAATGGCAACAACGGTCAGTGGGGCTGGGGCTATTACGAGCATGAGTTCTTTGATGCCAACAAGATTACCGTAGAAAACCAGGCTTTGGGCGGCATGAGCAGCCGTACCTTCTACAACCGTCTGTGGCCGGATGTGCGCAAAGGCATCAAGGCAGGCGACTGGGTGATTATCTCCATCGGTCATAACGACAATGGCCCATACGATAGCGGTAGAGCACGTGCCAGCATCCCTGGCATCGGCAAGGATTCGCTCAATGTCACCATCAAGGAGACGGGTGTGAAGGAAACCGTCTATACTTACGGCGAATACATGCGCAAATACATCAACGACTGTAAGGCACTGGGTGCTCATCCTATCCTAATGTCGTTGACTCCACGTGATGCCTACGATGAGAATGATAAGATTGTCCGTGTGAACAAGACCTTCGGCTTGTGGGCAAAGCAGGTGGCTGAGCAGGAAGGAGTTCCTTTCGTTGATTTGAATGAGATTTCTGCGGCCAAGCTTGACAGCTATGGTCATTGGAAGGAGAAGTATCATTTCTTCACCGACCATATCCACACTTCCCGTTTCGGAGCGATGATGAATGCCCGTTCGGCAGCTGAGGGATTGGCAGAGAGTAAGGATCCGAATCTGGCTCCTTTGCAGGCAATGATGATCAATGTGGCTCTGCCTGTAGAGAATTTCAAGCGTGAACCGGGCAAACCGGTAGTCTTCTTTACAGGCGACAGTACTGTAAAGAATGCCGATAAGGAAGAAGACGGCATGTGGGGCTGGGGCTCTCAGGCTTACACCATCTTCAATCCAAAGAAGATTACCTGCGTAAATGCAGCCAAGGCAGGTCGCAGTTCCCGTTCTTATCTTAACGAGGGAAGATGGGAGAAGGTGTATAACAGTCTTCAGCCAGGCGACTACGTGCTTATCGAGTTCGGTCATAACGACATCTGTTCTATGACCGATAAGAAGATGCGTGGTTCCATTCCTTGTGCCAAGGATACCTGTCATGTTTATCAGATGGAAGAAAGCAAGCAGTATGAGGTGGTTTATTCTTTTGGCTGGTACCTGAAGAAGTTCATCCAGGATGTGCGTGAGAAGGGTGCTACCCCAATCCTCGTGTCCCTGACTCCTCGCAACGAGTGGCCTCATGGCAAGATGGAGCGCCGCAATGATACCTACGGCAAGTGGTATCGCGAAATCGTTGCAGAGACAGGTGTTGCCTTCCTCGATCTCCACAATATCGCTGCCGATTCTTACGATAAAATAGGAAAAGAGAAGGTGAAAGCGTATTATAAGAAAGATCATACTCATACCAGCTTGAAGGGTGCCCAGCATAATGCCAAGTGCGTGGCTAAGGGCTTGAAGAAAATGAAGAGTCCTTTGGCTAAGTATCTGAAGTAAAGCAATGGAATAAGGTTGTTTTTAATAGAAGAAACAAAATGAAGACAAGAAATTTTTTATTCACCGGTCTGCTGGCATTGGCTTCTACTGTAACCGCCAATGCCCAGACTTTTGATATTGATATGTTGAAGGCGCAGCCTGTCTATTCCGCAGAGAAGGGACAGGGATATGACATCGTGGCTGCTCCAAAGGCAAAGAGCAATGCGCCTTTCTTCTATTCTGTAAAGGTGGCGGATGGCAACTATAAGGTGACTGTGGTGCTCGGTTCCAAGAAGAAGGCGGGCAAGACTGTGGTTCGTGCAGAGAACCGCAGATTGATGCTCGACGAGGTGAGCACCAGGAAGGGTGAGTTCAAGACTTACTCCTTCATCGTGAACAAGCGCAGCCCTTATATCAATGCGAAGATGAACGTAAAGATCAAGCCTCGTGAGAAGGATTACTTTACCTGGGACGAGAAGTTGACCCTGGAGTTTACGGGTGCTGCCCCTGTGGTGAAGAGCATCAAGGTGGAGCCGGCTCCTGCCGAAACCACTACTTTGTTCCTTTGTGGCAACTCTACGGTAGTTGATCAGTTTACGGAGCCATACGCTTCCTGGGGACAGATGGTAACCCGCTGGTTTGGTCCAGAGGTGGCTATCTCAAACCATGCTGAAAGCGGATTGACAGCAGGTTCCTTCCTTGCCTCCAACCGTTTGGACAAGGTGCTGGCGATGATGAAGAAGGGCGACTACGTGATTTGTGAGTTCGGACATAACGACCAGAAGGAGAAGTCTGCAGGCTGTGGTGCCTGGTATAATTTCTCTTACAACCTGAAGAAATTCATCGACGAGGTACGCAAGAAGGGTGGCAACATCATCTTCGTAACTCCTACCCAGCGCCGAATGTTCGACAAGGCTACCCATAGCAAGATTCAGGAGACTCATGGCGATTATCCTGATGCCATGCGAGCTGTGGCAAAGCGAGAGGGCGTGCCTGTGATAGAACTTCACGATATGACCCGCACTTTCTTCGAGACTTTGGGTTACGAGAACAGTAAGAAGTCGCTGGTTCACTATCCGGCAAATACTTATCCAAACCAGCCTAAGGCTTTGGAGGATAACACCCACTTCAATCCATACGGTGCCTACGAGGTGGCTAAGATGGTGGTGATGGGTATGAAGCAGCTCAATCTGCCTATCGTGAAGTATCTCCGTGCAGATTGGAAGGACTTCAATCCTGCGCAGCCAGATGATTTCAATCAATTCGTATGGTATCCATCCGTGAACCAGGATGTAACCAAGCCAGACGGAAATTAGTTTATAGTTAATAGTTTATAGTTATGCATTCTAAAATACTTTTCGCCTCGTTGCTGCTGGGCGGTTTGCCTTTGATGGGAACCCTTTCGGCTGATGCAGCGGTGCGCGATACCATCAGCATCAATCAGGGATGGCAGTTCCATCGTGGTGATGTGAAGAACATTGCTGAGTTGAAATCAACCCAGAGCGGTGATGATGTGGTGAATCTGCCACATGATTTCCTGATAGGACAGGACTGGGTGGCTCCGGATGCCAGCGAGCGCCCGGATAACAGCGATGCGGGCAGCAATGTGCGCAGCCGATTGAGTTCCCGTGGATTCAAGGAGATGGGCATCGGCTGGTATCGCTACGAACTCACTCCCAAGGATGAATGGAAGGGAAAGCGCATCGTGCTCGACTTTCAGGGCATCATGCTGGTAGGTGATGTCTATCTGAACGGAAAGCGTATCGGTGGCACCGACTATGGATATCTGGGCTTCGATATCGACCTGAGCAAACTCTTGAAGTGGGGACAGCCTAATGAAATCGCAGTCAAGGCGGATACGCAAAATCCAAGTAACTCCCGCTGGTTTACGGGTGCCGGTCTCTATCGTGATGTCAACCTCATCGTCACCAATAAGAATCTGTTTTTCCCTCGCCATCCGCTCTTTATCCGTACACAGGGCAACAAGGAGGTGAAAATCAAGGCGGAAATCATCAACCAGCAGAAGGTGGCTAAGGGGCAGAGCGCTGCCAAGATGCCTGTGGGCGTTCGTATTCTCGATGCCGATGGTAAGGTGGTGGCTGAGCAGAAGAACGACATCCATTTCAATGCCAAGTGGAGAGACAGAGAGTATGAATTGCCAAGCATCTCTTTGGAAAATGCCAAGTTGTGGTCGCCGGATTCACCTTATTTATATACAGCCGAGGTGACGCTTTATGACAGTGAGGGCAATATCGCCGACCAGATTAAGGAGCCGTTTGGTGTGCGCACCATCGAAATCGTTCCGCAGAAGGGCTTGCTGGTGAACGGCAAGAAGGTACTCCTCAAGGGCTATGCCAATCATCATACCCTCGGTGCCCTGGGTGCTGCCGCCTATCCGCGTGCCATCGAGAAGCGACTGAAACTGATGAAGGAATTCGGAATGAACCATATCCGTTCCTCTCATAATCCATATAGCGAGGATTTCCTGAAACTCTGCGATAAGTATGGTATCCTGGTAGTGGATGAGCTTTACGACAAGTGGCTTACTCAGTATGCCGGTGGCAGAGTGGAATGGGAGAGCCTTTGGCAGAAAGACATTCCGGAATGGGTAAAGCGAGACAGAAACCATCCTTCGGTGGTGATGTGGAGCCTGGGAAATGAGTTGCAGCAATACAGCAACCTGCCTTTCAACGATTGGGGCGTTACAGCTTATAAGCTCCAGAAGGAGTTGCTGCACCGTTATGACGATACCCGACTCACCACCGTGGCGATGCATCCACGCTATCGCAACCTGGAGACGGATTCCATTCCAGCCGACCTGGCAATAGAGACTGAGGTGAATTCATATAACTACCGTTACATGTACTTCCCTGGCGACAGCAAACGCTATCCGGAGAAAACCTTCTATCAGAGTGAGGCAAGTGTGGCTGCCATGGGTCCTAACTTCTACGAGATGGATCTCGACAAGGTGATTGGTCTTGCCTATTGGGGAGCCATCGATTACCTGGGCGAGAGCATGGGATGGCCTATCAAGGGTTGGAATCAGGGTGTGTTCGACCTTTCTCTTCAGCCAAAGCCAGATGCTTATTTCGTGAAGAGCATGTTTACTGACGAGCCAACCGTTCACATCGGTGTTATCGAGAAATCGGGTGGCAACATCCAGTGGAATGGCATCAATGTATCTGCCGGAAAGCTTTCTGAAAACTGGAACCGTGAAGCAGGCGAGAAGGTTTCGCTCTATACCTATACCAATGGCGACGAGGTGGAACTCTTCCTCAATGGCAAGAGTCTGGGTGTGAAGAAGAACAGCAACGACCCTAAGCTCCGTGCCCGCATCAAGTGGGACAACATCGCCTATGCTCCAGGCACTCTGGTGGCTGTGGCTAAGAAGAACGGTAAGGTGGTGGCTCGCCATCAGATAGAGACCACGGGCGAGGCTGTGGCTCTGAAGCTGGTTCCGGATATGGAGACCTGGCATGCTGACGGTAAGGATCTGATGCACGTTCGCATCTATGCCGTAGATAAGAAGGGCAGAAGAGTACTGAACGTGAAGGATGCTAAGGCATTCGATAAGTTGACCTTCCAGGTGAAGGGCGATGCGAATATCGTGGCGGTGGATAATGGAAACATCGCATCTGATGAGATTCATATCGGAAAGACCCAGTTGGAGAAGTCCATCCAGCGCAATCTCTTCCAAGGTTCCGCTCTCGTGATATTGAGAGCCAGCGATAAGCCAGGAAAGATAGAGCTTTCGGTAGCTAGAGAAAAGATGAAAGCCAAGAAGCTGGTTTTGAATACGAAATAAATATGATACTAAAAAAGGTCGCCAAAATGCTGGCGACCTTTTTTAGTATTTTGACAGATTCCGGTCGGAATATCTTCAAAAGGTCGGATTTTCGGTCGGATTGCGTACTTTTCGGTCGGATTATGATTAAACTGACCGATATTTGAGTGATATTATCACTTGTATTATAGCCGAAAAAGGTTGAATGAACGACACTAAATAGCGTAAGAACGACCGCAAGGACGACTGCAACGACCGCAAGAACGACCGCAACGACCGCAAGAACGACCTATATTATTAGTAAAGTTCTTTTTCGCCTTTCTCTGTTATCTTCCATTTTTTTCCATTCGATGATTTTACTATAAGTTCATCTTTTGCCATATTAACAAGGAGGCGTCCTATTTTTCGTAGCTTTTCGTCACGAGTGTTGTTTGTGGGAAAAACATGTTGAAGGCTTTCAAATGCGTCTTTACGCCAAAATCCCATTTCGCCTGCGTTATGCGCCAATTGGAGTAATAGCTTTTGAATGCTGTTTTCTGCAAGCCCTTTTTTGACGGATTCAAAACGATTTTCCGCTATAATCAATGACGAATTCGCTATAATTCCGCTAAAAATCGCTATAATATGTCCTCTATGATTGAGGCATGTTATACCAAGTTCGTTCTTCCGTTTGTAATATGATTGCCTACCTCCATCTTCTGTTATGCTACATACGGTTGCGATCTCTTTTGCCGTGACTTTTGGATTATTGCTGATTATTTTTAGAATAGTTTTCGTAGTATCGGCAGGAGTTTCCGTAGTTACAGAGGGAGTTTCCGTAGTTGTTTCCGTAGTAACCGTAGATGTTTCCGTAGTGTCCTTGATGTTTCTTTCCTGTTTAAAGCAAGTGTACGAAAGTGCCATGCGTCTGCAGGATGAGCATCGTGGTTTAAAATCGCTATATTTGTCGAATTTCGACGAATTATGACAAAAGATACCAATTGCGACCATTTGTTTTAATCATCTCTTCCAATTTCATAGTCTTAAGCAAATCTCCCAATAGTCGTAGTTGTTGCTCTTCCGTCTTGTTTTGCGGAAGAACATCCATAAGATATTCGTATATGCTATCTCGTTTGGCGCCTTCGTCTTCTGCATAGCTGAGATACTGTAGAACCATTTGACGCAAATCGGTTATGCCTTTTTCTTATCATTTTATTTTCTGTGTTTTAGCTAAAAATAAAATGATAAGAAAAATGCATCTATCTGATAATCAAATTAATGTGAATAGATTAACAAAAATTTATTTTTCGGTTATTTTTTTATTAGCCATCAAATTAAATAGTATTTGCAATCTACGCGAGCGCCTTTCTTCGCTATTTCGGTTCCGACCATAGAATAAACTATCTTGCGAATTTCTTTGAGCTCAACATCAGGAATTCTACTTGCTATTTCAGAAATTTTGCTCATCGGATATCTGTGTAAGTCCTCTTTGATAAGGGCTTTCAGAACATATGGCTCTATAGTTCTTAGCGTTGTGACAATATTGGATTTTGCATTCGTTAATAGTGTAGGGTTGATTTGATAGTATGCCCCTTTTGTCGCACCACTTTTTGTTATTAAGTGATTCTTATCCAAATTGTCCACATAGCTTCTAAGTCGTTCTTCCGCAGTGAGTTGAAGAGTCTTAGACAAGTCTGTTGTCGCAATGCGTTTCTCTCTGGCTATGATGCCGAAAGCTATCTTGTTCTTTTGAGAAAGCTGATAATTATGGTCAACATAATCCATCAGGCGAACAACTTCTTTATCAGAAATCTCTGCACTTTGATATACTGTGACAGTGTTGAATGTTGATTCTATCTCAGGTTGTTTCTTCGCTTCAACGGCATCCAACTCATAAATCAAGTCATAGCCAGAGCCCTCACCTTCCATCAATCCAAGTGCGGTCAGTATCTCTATCATATTCGGATTACGTCTGTGCTTGGTATGAAGGATGTTGTCTTTGGTTACACCCAAAGGGAGACCACCAGGATTGGAGATGCTGATATAACCTGGATATACCTTGATTGTGATGTCGTTAGAGATGGTTCTTGAACTATGAGCCAAACTGTTAACAAGCAACTCTCTGATTAAGTTCTCGTTATAATAGCGTACTGTCTTACGGAAGAGTCCATTAGGCATCTCATAGCTATAGGTCAACTCTACAGCCTTATCCATAATATCTTCCAAAAGTTCTTTCGGATTACGTGTGTTGTCACGCCATTCCAATTTGTTGGTTTTGTTCTCCAAGTCATCATATACGATATATTGCACAGTGATAGGATAGCAAATACGGCTACGCTGTTTGGCTGTACCAATCCATAAGACACCAAGATTAGTCATCTTGTTGCCGTCAAGAAGGTGGTATTGTTCGCCAATTTCCATATCGTCGAGCTGCTTGATATGCTGCTTCACTCTATCAGATTGGCGTATATCATTAGCGAATTTTGAGAGATTCGTCTTATTCTCATCTTCCAACTCAAACTGTGTTGGTACAAGTTCCCATTGGAAAGCTCCTTTCTCTTCTCCAACACGTTGGATATCCTCACTACGAACCGGCTCACATTTGTCAGCGACACGGATATACATCTTGCCATCAGAAGTGGTGGCATATGAATGGAGTGAAGGGAATACTGTTATGGCAAAGTACTGGCTGCCAGTTTCGTCTGCACACACGTCGCCTACAGCAAGACCTACGTTGAAACAGAGTCCACGCAATCTTGTAACAGCACCATTTGCCTCTTCTTGCGATATAACTTGATTGGGAGCTGGTTTCTTTGTCTTATCTTCCACGCCAATCATAATCTGTCCTCCTTGCGCATTGGCTAAAGCTACACAAGTGGTGGAGAGTTCTTTGAATCCTTTCTCTCCTGTTCGAATCTTTTGCAGACTCTTGTATTCTATCTTTTGTTGTTCTGTATTCATGTTTACTTGTTAATCTTTAAACAGCTACAAAGATAATATTTTTCTTTGAGAATAGGGCATATATTCAGGAGGAAAATGTATTTTCTTTGTGACGTTGCAATAGGTACGCACCTCTATACGGTAATGTTCATACAAAAGACCTGTGAAATTGAAGTTATTGTCGCCAGCCGTATTGCTGATCCATTTTCCCCCGTTGATGTATTTTTGGCAGGAACCAATTGCCTAAGTCGTTCATCATAACACAGAATACTGTATTCCAGCTTATGACAGCTTTCATCAGAAACTTCTACAAAGTTATTATGCAGAGATTGAGAACCCATGAATTTGGATTGTGTGCCACAAACAGAATCAAGACCTTTGTTTTTCGAGTTCATCACTGTCCCAGTAAAATGGGTTAAGACAATGCGTAGGTATGTATTGAACATTTATATAGACGACTATGCTTATACCAACCAGTTCAAGACAGACTTTAGTTAAAAGCCATGCCTTTCTTGGTAAAACAGCATATTACCTCAAGTCACTTTATGGGGTAAGGGGATTTTGTGTCTGCGACGTTTCTGACATGCAAGGAATATGTACAATAAAATAAACTTTGTCGCTTTGCAAGTAAAATCCCACTAAGTCCTATAGGTTTCGGATTTGAGGATTATTATTATTTAATCATTGACAAAGTAAAAGAAGCAGAATCAACAACAGTATACCCTGCTGCCATAAACTTTACTATAGAATCTTCATCAACCGGGTTTATTGCGATTTTAGAATCTCTCAGCAGCATGCCAGCAGTGGCAATGACAACATCGTTGTGATCCAACAAATCAACATCACCATCCATACTAAATGGAATGCCATTGTCGAGAAGTAGATCCACTATGCTTTCAAGGCCAGGGTATAGGGCTTTTGCCTCGTTTCATTTCATTGCCTCAAGGACATCACTTTTATCATTCCAAACATGAACCTTCTTATCATCCAACGATTTACACTTTTTTATAAAAGCAGCAACCTTTGGGGAAATAGAATGCAGATTTGTTAGTGGAATATCAGAAATAATCAATGTTGTACTTCTTGAACGGCTAGTAGCAACGTTGAATCTTCTTTCATCCAGAGCAAATCCAGGATTTCTTCCTGGAATATACAGAATCGCATAATCCACTGTCATTCCTTGAATTCTATCTATTGTTTCGATGGTAAAGTCAGCCAAAGACGATTCTGTTAAAAACGTCTTTTGAAGCTGTTTGACAGTATCATTGAAAGGAGATATTATAGCCAAAGAACGATTGGGATAGTTCCTTGTGAACTCATCAACAACTTGGCTAACTATATGCAAACCGGATCCAGATACAATGCCATTGGTATAGTCCTGGGTATAGTGATAGATTACCCCACCACCTTCAGGAAACAGATTAGAATGGCATCGGCTAAAATCAAGAGGTTGTTTCTGAACAGACAGAAATCTGTTGCTATAGAATATACCTGTTAATTCTGCACTTGCTTTTGTCAGACGGAAAGTCGTTGTTATTCGATACGATTTTACATCTGTGCCGAGTGCATACGCTTTAAGTCCTTCAATCTGCGTATTGGCATTCCATGCATTATATAAAGCTTTCCTTGGATTGCTAATTATTGGAGGCAGCTGCATAGGATCTCCAACTATAAGACACTTGCGACCAAGTTTCTTAAATGCCAGAATAGAAGCAAGAAACGCCTGGGATGCCTCCTCTATAATCATCAAATCATAGGTAGGAAGCCCATCTTCGCTGATGCTATCACTATTATATGCTTGCGACAGGACATAATTAGTAGAACAAAACAGTTCACCATTGGGCACTACGAATCCCTTTTTTATGGGTTTGAGCGATGGTATCATTCTCCTTTCATCAGCAGAAAGGTTAGATTTGAAAATCTTTCCATCCCGCAAGAAAGGCAAGAGAGGTGGTTGCTGCACCAGTTCTATGAGACCTTTATTTGCCATCGTTGTAACACAAACCGTTTTATTGTCAGTCAAATACTTAGCAATAATATGAGCAATAGTATAGCTCTTTCCTGTTCCCGGAGGTCCTTGAAGAACACAACAGTTGTCTTCTTCCAAGGTCTGAAGTATTCTTTCTGGAATTGCAGTTTCATTATTAGGATTGTACTGTAATTCTTCAGGATGCCAGTCATCATAGTCCATCTTCGGCTCAATCATTTGTTCTGGCATATCATGAAAAACCTCCAAGAAATTTACAAGGTTATTAAAATAATCAACAGGAGGGAATGGAGCAAAGACTATTACTGACAATGACTTTCCTGACTGCGTAGTTTTCTTGAACAAATCATATAAAGACGTACTCAGACCTGTACATCCAACATAATCATAGCTGCTATCACCCTTTTTGGTATAATAGAGTGGCAGCAAATCTGATGTATTTGAATGATATCTAGCATTTTTACAGAAATCCAAAAACGAACATGTCCATGACATAACACTCTGTCCGAGTTCAGCTTTTGCATCTTTCTTTATTACCATAATGGATTTTTGCACTTTCAAACGAGGTGCCTTATCCTTTGGAAACTTAAGAACGACATGTCCGAGCTTGTCGTTTACATGATCTACGTAACCTACGACAAGCCCTTCCTTCCGGAACAATTGGTTCATAGGAGCTTTGATAATGGACTTTTGTTCCATTTCAGCTTCACGAACCTGATCCGAAAAGAAATACTGATAATTTTGTATTTTCTTATTAATAGTCATCGTCATTCTCCTCTGATTCATTAATACTATCGCTTGATGGAAGCTGCGCAAACAGAGAGTTGTACTTTTCGTTAGAATTGATTCTAATGAGCGTGTAGGCTGTTCCCTTAACCCCATTGAGGACACCAGAATACAACACTCTAACCACCTCAGCTTTCTCTTCACCCGTAAGCTTGATAATAATATCGTCTTCACCAATCCATTCAAGAATATCTCCAATAGAATTGAAGTACATGAACTCGTTGGCTTTTGCACCTAGATAAACGCATACAACACATCTATCGTCTGCAATCTTGTTCCAAATAACAGGAGACAGATACATTATACCGCCAGCGGCACTACATTTATGAATATATTTACCGCCGCAAAGCGTATGTTCATTCTTCAAATGAGCATTTCGTATAAAGTCACTCTTGCTTTCTACAGGAGTATAACCCCTCTTCACAAGATTATTGTAAAGACGAAGTTGGGCAAGATAGTTCTGGTCGGCAACTTGTTCGGCAGACAGATCTTCTCCCAATATATGATTAATCTCATTGACTTCTGCTCTAGTAGGCTCAAGAACTTCCAGTGTTCTAGTTACACCATGAGAGCCAAAATTACGCACATCCTCAGGAGAGAATGGTCTTGGCTTTTGAGGTACATACGTACGACTACCACGATTCCATCCGCTCATATCCGAATAATCGTAAGGCGCTGCTGATGTTGTATTGGATGTGAAAGATGTTGACTTTCTGACTCCTGGAGAAGAATTCACACCTGATGACCATCCTACATTCTGAGAAGAATACATATCAGAAGAAGAATCTTTTTGAACGGCATTTACTGGCTCAAATGTACTTCCTGTCGAATGAGTAGATACGTGTACTGACGATGTTACGGCATGATCCCCCTCGTCAGAATCAATACAACCATGTTCATTTTCATTATTTGAATCTTCCTCATCATCTGGCGAAACATCAGTATCATCATCTGCCGAGGTTGTTTCCTGCGTTGTGAATGATGGACGGTAATCACTTACACTATCTTCATCGTCCTCAGCTTCATTACCCGTCAATCCTCGCTTAATACCTGGTATCAGTTTGTCCAGTTCGTTTTTGAATTCCTCATCAAGCATAAGAAAATTCTGCTCTTTTATAATTGAAAGAGCATTTACCCTGCTGTCCATGATATCTTCTATAACATCTTTGTCTATTTCTGTATTGATTCCCAGATATTTTATATACTCTTTCACAAAAGACTCAAATACTCGCTTTCCATCCAAAGAATCAACGAAATAGAAGTCATTTTCACCATCATTGTGATAGAATTTTCTCAGCGACTGATTGATATCTTTGTCCTCAGAATAGGTAATCAAAATTGATTTGCAACGGTGAAGAACTAATGAATTCAAACGCTCACAATAACCCTCATAAATATTCTTCCAATTCTCAGAATCAGTTATTCCTGCTATAACAAGAGCATATAATTTCAGATCGGTATCACGAGATGTATAGAGAGTATCATTAACAGGTTCCATCTTGAGATCATCTTTTGTAATTGTTCTGATTCCAAGAATGTTACACGCTTTCTTAAAAGATTCACCAGCAGGGAAATATGCCTTATTGATAATTCTAACATTGGTCCCAAAATATTGTTCAAGAGCCTTGTCCGAATAGTCAAGAGCATATAATTCCTTTATTTGCATAAGTTCATTCTTATTGTTATACCATAATGCATGCTCATCATCACGATATTCCTGAATCTTTGCATCAAAGGATTCATCGTAATCATCTATCATCCAGTTGAGCAATTGGGTTCTACTGTCTTGACCTTTAATACTTATAAGGGCATATAAAGCATCCAAGAAGTCAAGAGATTTCTTAAATGACAACTTGCTAAATAAAGTCGTATCATCAGACAACTTTATATCAGGCAAACTGCTAAGAGGAACTTTGTTCTCCCAATCTTCTATGCTCTTGACATACTTAGATACTTCTACCCCATAATATAGGTCACAACAACATTTCATGTCATCCTTTGTTGGAATACATGCCACATCATCAAATTTTCTATCTGAAATAAATTGTCTTATACGAGGAATAGACGCATCTTTTTTTAAAATGTAGCTACTCCAGAAGTAAATAGCACAAGGACGCTCTTCCAAAAAGTTTATATCATCTTCTTGGAAATCACAATGCATCTTAAGATCTCTGAAAATGCGTCCGACATATTCCGAACACTTTTCACTGTAAGTATCACTTACATATTCAAGAGAGTCTATTCCACACGCTTCAAAATCAAAGAATGGTTTGTACACAGAACCCATAGTGAGTTCTGATGCTGTACAGAATTCACCATCCTTGTTTAAAAGCAGAATTTCTTCAATATGGTCTAACTCTTTTAAGGAATCTTTACCCGCATTTCTAATGTCGGAAAGTTCATTTATAAAGTCGAAGTGAAACACACGAACGCTTTCAAGACTATCCTGCTGCATATTTAAACAACAATCCAACTTTCGTTGTTGCCATTCGCTTAACGTCTTCACACAGTCACCATCGACATATTCAATAATATCCTTAATCAGACGACGCTCTTCAGAAGAATCGAATTTTATTTGATTTGGTAATTCAATATAAGGGAAAGGTTCTTCTTTCTCACAATCAATATAAATTGCCTCATTAAAAGCATAATATTGACCATCAAGTGCCTTCACTTTGAGTGCGCACAATTCGGGTACCAACCCATTCTCGTAATGCTTTTCCAAAACATCACGATTATCAGCCAGCAATCTAGGAAGAGACTCATCTTCAACATTTTCAAGTCCTTTACGAATGGTTTCAATGAGAATATCAACGATTTCATACTTGACCCCCACCTTAATCCAGAAATTTCTCCAGTCTTCGATAGAATCGCCCTCAGTTATATACATAGGGCTAATGAATGGAGCATCCGAGTCAAAGCGTTTTACGGTTGACTCAATAGCTAAGTCTCCCATATACTCATCAGAAAAGTAAACTGCATCATCACTATCATCAATACTCTCATCCTTAAGAAGAACAGGAAGAGCAGGTAACTCCTGCAAAGAGCTGTCTGTTGCATTCTCTTTAATCCATCTCCAGAACATAACATTTTTCTCAACATCCTGAAGTGTCTCACTGAATGTCAACGCATTTTCTTTCAACCAACAAAAGAAATGAGTAATGTTGAACTTACTATTTGCAAGCCTTGTTTCCCAATATTCTAAATTCTTCTCAGTCTGATAGATAGGGTCAATAATGTCAAGATCAGAGATATCAACAAAACCCTTATCAAATAGCTCCTTTGCTTTTGCACTCAATATCTGATGTCCTGTTGAAGTAGAAGCTGGCGTGTCATGACCATAGAGAAATACCTGTGCATTGACCATCGTTTTTTGTTGTTCAGGAGTCAACGAGCTAAGATGGTTTATGACAAACGAATGAAAAACAACGCTCTGTTCCCTTGTTATGATAGTGTCATTGATAGAAGAAATCTTCTCAGATATCATATCATCGAAGAAATCACGAAAATTATATTCTGAACATCCCATTGCGACAAGAGCACGAGAATTACCTGCATCTTTATGACACAGATAAACAAGGTTATCAGGGAACCAATCATAAGAAATTATCTCAGCAAGTTCTTTATCATAGACATAAACATTGCTGTCAATAGTTAGATCAGTATGGACGTTAGATACTGGTTTAAAATCCTTAAACTTATCTTTATCATGTTTCTCTTCAAAGATCATCTTGAAATTGTCATCAAGATAATGGATAAAGTCTATATTCTTACTTCCGTCCCTATCAGAAGAACCGCTTGTAAGTCTGAATATATCAGACAAATTAGCCCTTACAACATGGACATAGAAATTCTCTTCTGCTAAATCTGAAACATAGAACTTTGACTTGAAAAAATCTTTCAAATTTTCCTTGCTGTCAGAAATAGCAAAATAATCTTCATCCAATACATACATCCAATCGCAATTTATCCATGATTTAGATGAATAAAAATCATATCTTGAAGACTGAAAGAATATATTTGATTCTGTAAGAACCCAGTCAGAATCTCCATTGCCATCATAGACATGAAGTCTATAATTCTTCAGGGCACCATCTTTAAACAATGCCTTGTTTTCGTAACAGAAGAGAACAAAAGCTTTACTGTCTTCTATTTCAGTGATAACGTCCTCTATATCCTGATGGTATATCTCTGAAAGAACAATTTCCTCTATAACAATATCATTGGAATAGTTTCTAACATCAAAATGATCGATGAAATATTTTTTAGATACTTCTTCGTAATCTTTCGACAGGAAATGAACGTTGATAGCAGACATCCACTGTTGCCCACATACAGTGTGTCCTTTCTCTGATGAGAAGAACACAAAAGAGTCAGTAAAATTATCCGCAACACCTTCTTGGTCATCAAAGAAAGGCAAACTTTTATATTTATCGCAGAATTGAACATTTTCAGCCAAAAACTTATAAAAATGTATGGATGTATCCTTATCTTTGAGCTTATCATTCGTTTCTGCAATATTCAAGCTAGACAATAAGACATTGTCAACAAAGCTATTACAGCTGAATTCATTGAATTCACCTTCTATAACTTTATTCCATTCATCATTATCCTTAAAAAACTCTCTTGTAGTAGGATCTATATATGAAATATGATTGGTGAAAGCCTGCAGATCCACCAAATATTTGTCTATGTCATAATACAGATCGGACGCACAGAATAGTTCTCCTTCGGAATCCAAGAAGATTTTTTCTCCCATAAAATCTTTGAGATAGCCCTTATCAAGCAAGAAATTGAGGAACTTATTGTTGTTCTCTTGAATCTTAAGCCATTCTTGAAAATCATCCTTACCAATCATATCTCGCAGGCTATCCATATCAAAGATATTTTCCTCAACATCAAACTTATGCAGATAGACTACCGCAAAAGATTCAAAAGATTTAGAAGTACGCAACTCTAAATTTGGCAAAGTTTTCTCCTCGTTGTCTGAAAAATTAAGAAAATCCTCATCGCTTATAATGCCGCTAGATGTTAGCCCAGATTTGTCAACAATTACATTTAACAAACAGACATAACCATCCTGAGTAGGAACAAGATCATCTGTTTTCACTCTATCAACAAATCCATTTTCAAAAGAATCTATCAGATCCTTATATTTTAATTTTCCGCTTTTTAATGACGCAAAACTAGGAATCAAATTATAGATTGAATCCAATTCATATTCACCGCTCTTTGTTAATTTCAAAATCCACTCAAACAATTTAGAGCCAGCAATATTCGCAATGGTCTCATTGACATTGATTGAGTTTGAGAAATCAACCTCAACATCATCACGTGCACCATTTGGAATCATATCTGTATTCATAAGGAATTTCAATCCCCATGTTGCATCTTTAGCTGGAAGATAGCAATAGAGACATGTATCCTTAACTACCTTTAGTTTTCGTCCATCAATTTCACATGCAAAAGAAACCTTAGTGCTATTAAAATTATAATACTTTGTAGGAATTTTAAGAGCTCCATTATCTTCTTGCTCATCAATGTCAGAATTAATGGCTTCAGTAATCTCCTCAGCTATTCTTTCTTTAAATTCATCAACTCTCCAAGATGCATTATCTCTACAGCATACTATATCAGGAACAGGAGTACCATTCAGATATACCTTTACACTTGATAGGTTAGGTATAAATAGAATAACACGTTCATTCTTAAATATTTCCTGAAACATGTCTGCATAGTTATGCTCACTATTTCTTAAAATATCAATTTTAGTAGGCTTAAGTGCAAACTTTACTCTAAATTTATCGCTAGCCTGGGTGAAAATAGCACGTTCTGCAGGAGTTAATTCTTGATAATGGGTCCATATAGGCAAAATCTGCCAAGGAGTATCAACTATATCTCTTGTTGCCTGGCGATCAAATCTAAAAGAATAATCACCCGTTTGCAGATAGACATTTTCATTGTCAAGAAAGACGGTCTTAAATCCAATACCTTTATATCCAATGGTATCTTTATTTGTATCTTTCTCCTTATCATTGATACTGCATATCGCTGCTATATTCCTTTCATTAAAAACAGCACCAGAATGCATGAATACTAATGAAGACAACGTAAGATGAAATTCTACGTCCACCTTCTGTTTTACATCATTAATTGTTACCGGATAATCGTTCGCATTTTGGAGCAGTTCATATATAAAGATTTCCTTGCCACTAGCTGTCAACTGAGTTTTTAATGTATCCAACATTCTGACAATCTTCTGACCAGCACCGGCTGGATAATTCATGATATCATCGTGAAGTCTTTTGATAAGATTTCTTGGAGTAACTTCTTGAAAAGACCCAGTCTCATCAACTTTAAACAGATAGACATAATTCTCCTTCTCGCCATTTAAAATCCAAGAGAATTCGTAATATACTCCGTTTTTTGGCTTAAACAGATGAGGATGGTATACAATAGGTGCCTGCTCTTTACCATTCTGTAATATAAGTTTCGAAAAATCGCTACGTCTGATATCACGAATAGTAAAACTGCCATCCTTATTTTCTGTGAATTGTCCTACAAACTTATCATCCTTAAGTTTGAGATTATAACGGAATGTTGATTCGGCTTTTCTATCACGTTTTACAGTCTTTTGTACCACATTTTTCACTCTTGTAATCATGAGTCTATATTGATGGCGTTCATCTTTTAAGACTTTAATATTAGGCAGAGTATTGAATTCGCAAAGCCCAGTCTTTACATATTGGCTGAATCTATCAGGTACAAATATACAGGTAGGACAAAGGTCATTTGTCTCACCATTTATTGTAATATGTTCAATCTTTCCACAAAAACGCTTGTCTTCACGTTCGTGAGGAAAATCACTATACTGTCCTTTAAAAACAACATTTTTGAAGAATGTCTCAATTTCCTCAACACTAGTGTTATAAAGGTCTGATTTCTTTCTTATTTCCATATATGAGTCCACTTGAAAAAGTGGGTTCTATTTAAATTAAACGATAACCTTGGGCAGTTATATTCTGCCCTTGGCATTAACTAACTCTGCCGAATAATTAGTGTTCATTAGTTGTCAAACAACTTTAGTACGCAACTACATAAAAATGCCTCAAAATGGGGCTATTCGCTCTTTGAACTACTTATTTTGCAATTTGGAGCCTTAATTTGTTGTCAAACCAGAAAAGACGGCGCATGTTCATCCAATCGTATCTTGCAATTGCCTGCAAGCCGTGCTTAAAAAGTGAGCGGTATCTGGTCTTGTTGTTTCTTGTATGGAAGCCATACTAGAACATGACTGCTTCTGCGTTGTTGAGTTTTTTCCGTTCTTCAAACGGTATGGACTCAACTTGGCGTCTGACCTCAGCCTTGTCCACATGCTCCTTCTTGAAATACCTATATGACTTCTTGCCATCGGCGTTCTCTAGGACAATCTTCCATTCATCCGGTTTACTGGGATTGCAGTCTTGATTTCTCCTGTGATCTTGCCCGTGACTTCAAGAGTCTGATCAGCCTTTAGGATTAGGTCAAAACGTGAAGGCTTTCCCTGCAGACCACCTGAGATGATATTGATTTTGTCCTTGGCAAATTCTCGATTCCTCTCGCTTTGGTAAGCACCATCGACATAGGCGTTTTCCACATCGTTGCCTGTAACTTTCTTGTTTTCCTTTTCTATCTTTTTCATCGCCTCTTTTGGTATATACGCCGTAGCCACCAAGCATCCATCAAAAAGTTCTACCACCACTCTCTGTTGCCCTGCAATCCTTGTCACTCTACCATGTATATCCTTAAACTCACCCTCTGTAATCACTACTTCATCTCCTAACTTATATTTGATATTATCCGAAGTAACAGGGATAATGTGAGGATTATGTATGGAGGTTAAACGGATGAAATTATCCATAGCTGTATCGGCAATGATAAGAGGAGGATTCTTGGTTGGCGCATTTTCACAATGTGAAGTATGGTCGTAATAGTAACTCAACAAAGCTCTATTTTCAAAAGTCTTGATGTTCTTATCTTGCAAAAGAGAGTCAACTCGCTCTGCTGTTGCATGAACAAACATAAAAGATGAAATAAGAGGCTCCGTGATGATTCGCTTCTTTCCTTGCTTTCTTACCTCTTTATATCGCAAAGGAACATAACATTCCAATCCTTTAGCCTCAACGAATGCTTTTGCCTTGATAATACGCCCATACGAAACTCGAAGAACAAACCATTGCTTGTTTCCGGATGGCACATTCTCTACCGACACCCCACCTTTGTTCTTTGAGATGGGGGGCGTACAAGAGGTAAGTCTTGCACTTGGACACGATGAACCTGTGTCGGTAGGTTGCCCATTATACAATGAAGCGTTAGCCGTTAAAGGCTGTTTGATTTTATCTTCCAATGTTATATCCAGAGGTTAGATGAAAAAACCGATTGACTTTTCTTTTTAAGAATTGCCAAATGTTGACCACAAAGGTAAGGAAAAATTCCGATATTAAAGACTTTTGTTGCGGAAAACTTTGTGCTTAGGGCGTTTTTTAACATTTTACTTATGAATAATTCTGGCTAAAAATCATCAACTTTGGTAGATGACAAGTTCCCTTGGGAGATTGATGATTTTCAACCTCTCGAACCAGAGCTTCATGGAAGAGCCTTGGTGGCGCTTTATATGGCTATTGATGATATAATAGTCGGCCTGGTATTCGTCCATCAGGTCAGAGAAAGCTGCCTTGATGCGCGAACACTTCTCGTTGATGGCATTATCAAGAGGGTTCGTCAGGCGATTCACTGTTCTCCTACAGCAGAAAACTCAAGAGAAGTTCCTGCTGAACCGCTTGGCAATAAGCCAAAGGCATGGACTCTAGGCGGAAGAATCAAAAATGGGCTGAAGAAAATAGCAGAAGATCTGGACATCATCACCTACGATGACGAAAACTACAAGTAGTTGATTTCCCAATAGTCGTTGTTGCTGTTCTTCTGTCTTGGTTTGATTAATCCAAATCGTTTTGATTGTTTATATACTAAAAAAGGTCGCCAAAATGCTGGCGACCTTTTTTAGTTGATTTACTTCGCTATATCCGTCGAAATTCGACAGATTATTCTGATGCTAGGATTATTGTGGGTACGAGACCGAAGTATATAAAAAAAGGCTAGCCCCATTTCTAGAACTAGCCTCCGTTTTAATTATTTTCCAATGCTTATGAAAGTCATCAAGAAAACTGTTTAGCACGTTATGAGTAATTATTTAACCTCTATGTGCTTAACATCGTCTTTCTTCTCTTCCTTAACTACCTTAGGAATCTCAATCTTCAAGACACCATCACTGACCTCAGCAGAAATTTTCTCGTGGTTGGCATCCTCAGGTAAAGCATAGCTCTGAGAGTAGCTGCTGTAAG
>ERZ1026870.21-NODE-21-length-84720-cov-107.500821_pt1 | contig 84720 bp, 59 predicted proteins | sample MGYA00380165_ERZ1026870 | MGnify/ENA primary metagenome ERZ1026870 (study PRJEB33269, sample SAMEA4719801) | human gut metagenome | biome: human-associated habitat; feature: organic feature; material: feces | place: Cameroon | collected 2013-10 ...
CCAACCACTTCCTCCTGTTCTTCCTCGGTCTCGAAATGGCATCTGTGCCAATGGCCTGCTTGGTAGCCTTCGATAAGTACCGTCACAATTCTGCTGAGGCAGGTGCTAAGTTCGTTTTGACCGCTACTTTCTCTAGTGGTGTGATGATCTATGGTATTTCTCTGCTCTATGCAGCTTGTGGAACCTTGTACTTCAACGATATGGCTCATGTGATTTCAGCATCACCATTGACCATCGCCGGTATGGTATTCTTCTTCAGTGGTCTGGGCTTCAAGATTTCCTTGGTTCCTTTCCACTTCTGGACAGCCGATTCATACCAGGGTGCACCAACTACTGTTACAGGTTATCTGTCAGTAGTATCTAAGGGTGCTGCAGCGTTCACACTCTGCGCTATCCTGATGAAGGTGTTCCAGCCAATGGTAGAGTACTGGACCGTATTGCTCTACATCGTGATTGTACTTTCTATCACTATCGCCAACCTGTTTGCCATCCGTCAGAGCGACCTGAAGCGTTTCATGGCATTCTCTTCTATCTCTCAGGCAGGTTACATCATGTTGGCAGTGGTAGGTAACTCAGCGATGAGCGTGAGCGCCCTGACTTACTATGTATTGATTTACGTAGTAGCCAACCTGAGCGTCTTCACCATCATCTCATCTATTGAGGAGCACAACAACGGTACAGTTCAGATGGACAGCTACAATGGGTTGTACAAGACCAACCCACGTTTGGCGTTCCTGATGACATTGGCATTGTTCTCATTGGGTGGTATTCCTCCATTTGCCGGAATGTTCTCGAAGTTCTTCGTGTTCATGGCAGCAGTTGGAACACACGATATCCACACCACATTGGGTGCCTGGGCTTACGGTGTAGTATTCATCGCATTGGTAAACACAGTTATCAGCTTGTACTACTACCTGCTCATCGTGAAGGCTATGTTCATCAAGCACAGCGATAATCCGCTTCCTACTTTCCAGAGCGCATGCTCAACCAAGTTGGCGCTTGCAATCTGCACCGTAGGTATCGTAGCATTCGGTATTTGCTCATTCGTCTTCGACTGGATTTCAGTTGCAGTGAATGCGTAAATCATCAATAATTTATAAAAATCCCAGCAATCGGTAAAAGATTGCTGGGATTTTTTTTGGTATTGTCTGAAATTTGCAGTAATTTTGCACCCTGAAAGAGGCATGGTGCCTCCAAGTAATCAATAATAAATATTAATTAATCAATATAAAAAATGGATAAGTTACCAATGAATGATGTCCCGATGCTGGTAAGCGCCATCAACTTCCTGCTTCGTGACCACGAGTTTGATACGCTCGATGAAATCTGTAATCACTTTAACGTGAACCGTGCGGCATTAGAAGCCAAAATGGCTACCCAAGGCTTTGAGTGGTCAGAGCAGCAGAATAAATTCTGGTAAAGAGCAACCTTTCAACTATAAAGTTTGCCCTATAAACTATCAATTATAAACTATCAACTATTAGTAGTAAATTATAAATTATAAATTAATTATGAATCCTCCTCGACCCTTGTGGAAGTCTGTACAAGACTATGTAATGATTGCGATAGGAATGATTTCCTACGCCATTGGCTGGAATGTGTTCCTCTTGCCAACAAATGTGACGGCAAGCGGACTTCCTGGTATCTCCAGTATTATCTATTGGGCAACCGGTTGCCCTGTGCAAATTCCGTATTTCATCGCCAACGCCACCTTATTAATATGTGCGTTCAAGATTTTGGGAGCTAAGTTCTGCGTCAAGACCGTTTATGCCGTCATCGTGGTAACCGCCTTGACCTCCTTCTTCTCCAGTCGTTTAGGCGATATTCATCTCTTGGAAAACCAACCTTTATGGGCTGCTTTCCTGGGTGCCGTTTTCTGCGGCTGCGGAATCGGACTCGGTTTCTCTGTTGGTGGAAGTACGGGTGGTACGGATATCATTGCCGCCATTGTCAACAAGTATCGCGACATTTCCTTAGGTAGAGTGATTATGATATGCGACATCTTCATCATCAGTTCCAGCTATCTGGTGGTTCACGATTGGGAAAAAGTGTTATATGGTTATGTAGTTCTTTGCGTTCAGGCATTCTGCATCGACCAGGTGGTAAACAGCAGAAGACGAAGTGTACAGTTCTTCATCATTTCGCAGAAGTATGAGGAGATAGGCAAGCGCATCAACGTGGATGCTGATAGAGGAGTAACGGTGGTTAACGCCAGCGGTTTCTATTCCGGTCAGGATGTGAAGATGCTCTTCGTGCTTGCCAAGCAGCGCCAGGCTCCAGCCATTTTCCGCCTTATCAGCGAGATAGATCCACATGCCTTTGTCAGTCAGAGTGCCGTGATCGGTGTTTATGGCGAGGGTTTTGATAAGATTAAGTACAAAGCCAAGAAGGAGCATGGAGTATAAGACTATCATTGATTGAAAAACGTTTCAATTGGATAAAACTCCGTTACAATAAAAACTCTGTTTCAATAAAAAACTCCGTTTCAATTCCGTGTATGAATATTTTGAAATTACACGAAATTGGAACGGAGTTTTTCTATCTCTATCTTTTCTTTATTTCTTCAGCATCTGTGCCAGAAACTTGCTGGTGTAGCCTACGCCGCTTTTCACCATGTCTTCCGGTGTTCCGGCAAAGAGGAGCTCACCGCCACCTCGTCCGCCTTCAGGACCCATATCAATCAGCCAGTCGGCAAGTTTTATCACATCCAGGTTGTGCTCGATGATGATGACCGTGTTGCCTCTATCTACTAACTTCTGAAGCACATCCATCAGCATGCGGATATCTTCGAAATGAAGACCGGTGGTTGGCTCGTCCAGGATATAGAGCGTCTGACCCGTATCTCGCTTCGAAAGCTCGGTGGCGAGTTTTACTCTTTGGCTCTCTCCGCCCGAAAGGGTAGTGGAACTCTGACCTAGTTTTATATATCCCAAGCCCACACTCTGCAAAGCTTTGATCTTGTTGAGAATCTGAGGCACGTTTTCGAAGAACTCCACAGCCTGGTTGATGGTCATATCCAGCACGTCGGCAATGCTCTTTCCCTTATATCTCACCTCCAGGGTTTCACGGTTGTAACGCTTGCCGTGGCAAACCTCGCAAGGCACATATACATTCGGCAGAAAATTCATTTCGATGGTCTTGTAGCCGTTGCCCTTGCATTCGTCGCATCTTCCACCCTTCACGTTAAAGGAGAAGCGTGCCGGCTTGTAGCCTCGAATCTTTGCCTCAGGGAGTCCTACAAAGAGGGTTCGGATATCGGCGAAGACTCCAGTGTAGGTGGCAGGATTGCTTCTCGGCGTTCTGCCTATCGGACTCTGGTCTACATTCACCACCTTGTCTATCAGGTCGATGCCCTCGATGCTGTCGTATGGCATCGGCTTCTTCAAGCTGCGATAGAAATGCTGCGAGAGAATCGGCTGCAGGGTCTCGTTGACCAGGGTTGATTTTCCCGAACCGCTCACACCCGTTACCACGATGAGCTTGCCCAATGGGAATTCCACATCCACATTCTTCAGGTTGTTACCCCTGGCGCCGTGGATGGTGATGCTCTTGCCGTTGCCTTCGCGTCGCTTCTCCGGAACCTTTATCGCCATCTTGCCGTTCAGATACTGGGCGGTGATGGTGTTGGTCTTCAGCATTTCTGCCGGAGTTCCCTGGAAAACAACCTCGCCTCCCTTTCTGCCAGCCTTCGGACCGATGTCGATAATCCAGTCGGCGGCACGCATCATGTCTTCGTCGTGTTCTACCACAATCACCGTGTTGCCCAGGTCGCGAAGTTCCTTGAGGCTTTTCAGAAGTCGCTCGTTGTCGCGCTGGTGCAAGCCGATGCTAGGCTCGTCGAGGATATAGAGCACATTGACCAGCTGACTGCCAATCTGAGTAGCGAGACGGATGCGCTGACTCTCACCGCCCGAAAGCGAAGCCGACTGGCGGTTGAGCGAGAGATAATCCAATCCCACGTCGAGAAGGAAGTTGACACGGGTGCGCAGTTCCTTGATGATTTCGTGCGCCACCTTCGCCTTCATGGCAGGCAGATGCTCTTCCACCTGTTCGAGCCACGAGCGGAGTTCGGTGATGTCGAGGCTTGCCACCTCAGAGATATTCTTGTCCCAGATGCGGAAGGCAAGCGACTCCTTCTTGAGTCGCAGACCGTGGCATTCCGGGCAGTCTACGGTAGAGACAAACTGGTCGGCCCATTTCTTTCCGGCGGAGCTCTCATCGTCTTCCATCACCTTCTGCAGGTAATCCACCACGCCGTCGTAGGCGCAGAAATAATCCGAAGAAGTATCCACCTTTTCCTTGGCAATCTTCACGTTTTCCAGACAGCCATATAGGATTTCCTGCATGGCATCTTCCGGAATCTCGCAGATAGGCGTCTTCAGTTTCAGATCGTATTTCGCCAGCAGTGCCTCAATCTGCCAGAAAATCATCTGGTTCTTGTATTTTCCCAATGGCACGATACCGCCTTCGTAGATGCTGAGTTCATCATCTGGAATCACCTTCTTGAGGTCGATTTCGCCCACTTTTCCCAGTCCCTTGCAATGCGGACAGGCTCCTTCTGGGGAGTTGAAGGAAAACATGTTTGGTGCCGGGTCCTGATAGGCGATTCCGGTAACGGGGTCCATCAGTCGCTTGGAGAAGTTCTTGCCTTCTGTAGCGCCCTTTTCGATAACCATCACCATGCCGTCGCCCAGTTTCATCGCTGTAGCCACACTCTTGCGGATGCGTTCCTCGTCGTTTTCCTTCACCACGAGCTTGTCAACCACCGCCTCGATGTTGTGGTTCTTGTATCGGTCGATTTTCATACCTCTTTCTATCTCCCTGATTTCGCCGTCGATGCGCACGTAGAGATAGCCCTTGCGGCGCAATCCCTCGAAGAGTTCACGATAGTGACCCTTGCGCATGCGCACGAGTGGGGCGAGGAGGAAGATGGCCTTGCCCTCGTATTCATCGAGGATAAGGTCGATGACCTGCTCTTCCGTATATTTCACCATCTCCTTGCCGCTCTGGTAGCTGTAGGCCGTTCCGGCACGTGCGAAGAGCAGGCGCAGGTAATCGTAAATCTCGGTGGTGGTGCCCACGGTGGAGCGCGGGTTCTTGTTGGTGGTCTTCTGTTCGATGCTGATCACAGGGCTCAAGCCTGTAATCTTATCCACGTCAGGGCGCTCCATGTTGCCCAGAAAATTGCGGGCGTAAGCTGAAAAGGTTTCGATGTATCTGCGCTGACCTTCGGCGAAGATGGTGTCGAAAGCCAGCGAAGACTTGCCCGATCCAGAGAGACCGGTTATCACGGTGAGGGAGTCGCGCGGAATCTCTACATCAATGTTCTTGAGATTGTGAACCCGGGCGCCCCATACATTTATTTTTTCTTCTGAAATCATGCTCTTATCTTTCTTCTGAAATGAAACTTCATTGCTGAAATCAAATCATTGTCCTGAATTGTTTTGTGTTTCTGTGAATCCGCGCAGCAGGTTCACATCTTTCTTGATGTTGTACGTCTTGCCGTCGGCACCCTTTGCCTTGACGAGGCAGAAATAGACGCCATCCTTCACCGGCTTGCCCTTGTAGGTGCCGTCCCATCCTTCGGCAGGATGGGTCCACTCGAAGAGTTTCTGTCCCCATCGGTTGAAGATGTAGCCATGAAAGTCGGTGATGCTCTGGTAGCCGTCCTTCGCCTTGTAGATGTCGTTGATGCCGTCGCCGTTGGGACTGAAGGCATTCGGCATGAGCAGCACGCTCTCTGAGATGGAGAGGGTGAAGGGACTCTCCTCGTTGGTGGTCTCTATCTCCTGTTCGCCCTGGGTAAACTTGGCGTAGAGCACCACGCGGATGCTTCCCGACTCGGTGAAGTCGAAGTCGGTGTTCTCCTCATACCTTATTATATATGGCTCCTGAGCCGTGTCTTTGTAGAACCTCCATTCGTAGTAGGCGTCCCATCCCGCATAGTCGGCAGGGTGTGCTTCAAAGGTGGCATGAACTGGCGCCGAACCGCTGTAGGATTCGTCGGTGATGGTTTCGCCGTCGGGCCCCTTGAAGGCAGCGGTAGGCGTTGCCGATGGATAAACATCATCGGCATGAATGTGCCCAAAAACGAGCAACATGATGCAAAGTATCGTTATTTTTAGTCTCATTTTACAAATAATTTGTGCAAAGATAATAAAAAGCTTAGAGATTTTGGGCTAGATGCGAGATTTTTTGTATTTTTGCAGGTGAAAAGTTGAATTATTGCCGTGAAAGGCATGATTTCTGAAGATATTAACATTAAATTTGGAACGATTATGAGAAGAAGTATGAGATATTTCTTGATGATTGTGGGATTGACTTTGAGTATGGGTGTTTTCGCCCAGACCACCAAATGGCGTGACATTTATACGGTGAAGAAGAAGGATACGGTGTTTGGCATTGCCAACAAGTACGGACTGTCTTTACCGGAACTGATGGAGGCGAATCCGGAGATGAAGCAGGAAGGCTACGTCTTGCAGAAGGGTGCCACCCTGTTTATTCCTTATGAGAAGGATTTGAAGAAGAACCAGGAGAAAGCGGGGAATGCTGCCGGGGCTTCGGCTGCTTCTGGCGCTGCTTCCGGTGCATTGGCAAATGCTGCAAACAAGCCTGCTTCCGGCTCCGGTACTTCTGCCGTGGTGAGCAACGCCGTGAAGATTGGCGTGATGTTGCCTTTGCACGATGTGGATGGCGACGGAAAGAGAATGGTGGAGTACTACCGCGGACTGCTGATGGCTTGCGACGAGTTGAAGCAGAAGGGAATCTCTACCGATGTTCATGCCTGGAACGTGCCGATAGATGCGGATATCCGTACCACCCTGCTGCAGGAAGGTGCCGACAAGTGCGACATCATCTTCGGTCCGCTCTATACCAAGCAGGTGGCTCCGCTGACGGGCTTCTGCAAGACCTACGGCATCAAACTGGTGATTCCTTTCTCCATCAATGGGGATGACGTGGAGCGCAACAAGGAAATCTACCAGGTTTACCAGAGTCAGGAGACGCTGAACGAATCCACCATCCAGGCTTTCCTGAAGCGATTCACCAATGTGCATCCTATCTTCGTAGATTGCAACGACTCTACATCGAGAAAGGGTGTCTTCACCTACGGACTCCGCAAGGAGCTGGAGAAGAGAAACATCAACTATAGCATCACCAACGTGAACTCAAGCATCGACCAGTTTGCCAAGGCTTTCCTGCCTAGCAAGCAGAATGTGGTTATCCTGAACACGGGCCGCTCACCACAGTTGACGGCGGTGCTCAACAAGCTGGATGAATTCGACAGCAAGTATCCGGGAGCAGCCATCTCGCTTTTCGGTTACACCGAATGGCTGATGTACGCCAAGTACAACTTGGAGCGATTCTATAAGTATGATACTTATATCCCTTCCACCTTCTATTATAATGCCAGCTCGGCAAAGACGCAGAGTTTGGAGAAGAATTATGCAGCCTGGTTCCATCAGCCGATGATGATAGCCCAGCCACGTTTCGCCATCACGGGCTACGACCACGGCATGTTCTTTATCCAGGGATTGAAGAAGCAGGGTGCCAATTTCAACGGGGATGGTCAGCAGGTGAATTATCAGCCTGTTCAGACTCCTCTGCATTTCGTGAAGACCAGCAGGGGCGGATACAAGAACAAGAGCTTCCAGCTGATTCACTATACTTTCAATCATCAGATAGAGGCGATTAAGTACTGATTCAATTAATAATTTATAATTAATAATGAATAATGAATAGATATTTTGGGCTGCTGATTCTGTTGCTGATCTTCGGAATCCCGGTTTCGGCACAGATAGGAGAACATCGCAATGACTTCAGCATCGGATTCAACGGCGGATACGTGATGAGTTCGGTGGGCTTCGAACCGGATGTGCAGCAGAAACAGCACGGGGGAATCACGGGAGGATTCTCGCTGAAATACACCTGCGAGAAATACTTCAAGACCATCTGCTCCATCTACGCCGAGGTGAACTATGCCCAGGTGGGATGGAAGGAGGATATCCTCGATATCGACAACAAGCCCGTGATTATCACGGACACGAAACAGGCGATGGCCTACAGCCGCACCATCAACTATATCCAGGTGCCAGTGTTTGCCCATCTGGCATGGGGTAGAGAGGAGAGGGGATTGAACATCTTCGTGAATGCCGGTCCGCAATTCGGATTCTATCTGAGCGATTCGAAAGATACCAACTTCGACGTGAAGAACATGCCGAAGACGGATAACGACCGCGTAAGTCCCGTGGTGGCGCAGGATACCATGGCCATCAAGAACAAGTTGGATTACGGCATTGCCCTGGGCTTGGGTGCTGAATACAGCATCCCGAAGGTGGGACACTTCCTTGCCGAGGCGCGCTACTACTACGGATTGGGCAATATCTACGGTGCGTCGAAGCGTGATTACTTCGGAAAGAGTAACTACGGACAGATAGTGTTGAAACTCTCTTATCTCTTCGATATTACAAGAACGAAGAACGTGAAGAGAAAATAATTAATGATTGATAATTAATAATTAATAGAAAATAGAAATTAGTGATAATGAAATTATCATTTATGTTTTGAAACGATGAGTACAACAGAAAAAATTCAGATGAAATTGAGCGACTCGAAGTCAGCTCGCTGGACCGCCCTCTTCATTGTGAGCGTCACGATGATGTTCGGTTACTTTTTTACAGATGTAATGTCTCCGCTGGAGCCACTCTTGACAGCAGCCAAGGGGGCAGAGAATGGCCTCGGACTCGGATGGAGTTCGGATGAATACGGCTTCTTCTCTGGAGCCTACGGATACTTTAATGTGTTCCTCCTGCTCCTCTTCTTCGGAGGTCTTATCCTCGATAAGTTCGGCATCCGTTTTACGGGTATCCTCTCTACCATCCTGATGTTTGGTGGAGCCTTGTTGAAGTGGTACGCAGTGGGGCATGAGTTTGCCGGATCAATGGCAGTGCCATTCTTCGGTACTTACAGCACACAGGTAGTAATCGCTGCTCTTGGCTTCGCCATCTATGGTGTGGGCTGCGAGATATGCGGTATTACCGTGAGCAAGGTTATTGTGAAATGGTTTACGGGTCATGAACTGGCTCTGGCAATGGGCGTGCAGGTGGCTACGGCCCGTTTGGGAACAGCCGCTGCCCTGGGTGCTTCTCTTCCTTTTGCCAAGGCAATGGGCGGCGTATCTGCTTCTATTGGCTTGGGTGCAGCCTTGCTTTGTGCCGGTGTGCTGGTCTATCTGGTTTATTGCGCAATGGATAAGAAGGAGGATGCTTCAGCAGCTGCTGCGGCTACTGAACCGGAAGAAGGATTCAAGTTCTCCGACCTGGGTGGACTTTTCAAGACAACAGGTTTCTGGTATGTAGCATTCCTTTGCCTGATGTTCTATGCAGGTGTATTCCCATTCCTGAAGTTTGCCACCAAGCTGATGATTTTCAAGTATGGTGTTGATGCTAATATGGCAGGTCTGATTCCTGCGATGTTGCCATTCGGTACCATCTTCCTCACTCCGCTCTTCGGCAGCGTATACGACAAGTATGGCAAGGGTGCCACGCTGATGATTATCGGCAGTTGCCTCCTTACTCTGGTACACGTAGTCTTTGCCCTGCCACTCAACTCATGGGTGCTTGCCATCGTGATGATGCTCATCCTGGGCATTGCCTTCGGATTGGTGCCTTCAGCCATGTGGCCATCCGTGCCAAAGATCATCCCAATGAAACTCTTGGGAACTGCATACGCACTTATCTTCTATATTCAGAATATCGGACTGGCTCTTATTCCGGTATGGATTGGTAAGGTGAACCAGGCAAACACGGGTGCTGATGGTGTAATCGACTATACTGAGACGATGACCATCTTTGCAGCCTTTGGCGTGATTGCCATCGTCATCTCCTTCCTCCTCCTCCTGGAAGACAAGCGCAAGGGCTATGGCCTGCAGCAGCCTAATGTGAAGAAATAAATGAAATGAAGAGTGAAGAACGAAGAGTGAAGAATTCGTTTGCTCTTCGTCCTTCAGAATCATTGATAGTATAATTCTATAAAAGAAAGGAATAACCATGAACCCTACAGCTGAATCATTGATTAAGGACTATGCTGACCCTATAGAGCAGCAGGAGATAGACAAGTTTATCTGTTCGGAAATGGGCAGACAGATTCACCGATACATTAAAGGAATGTCGGGAACTAAACAAGCTATGCTCAAGTTTGAGGAAAGATTGGCAAGCCTCTCTGTTCCGGAGAAGGAGAAGGCGATTGCCAAGTATATCGATTTGAACCGAAAGGCATTGGACGGTTTGGACTTGAAGATGATTTTGGTTCGTTCGGTGGCTAACTATTGCGATACGTTCCAGTATATGCTGGACTTCGTGAACGATAAGCGCAAGATGGTATTCTACTATCATCGCCTGAAGGAGAAGTACATCCGTTATCACGAGGTGTTCGAGGAGAACGGCAAGTTTGGAATGAAAGACCATCAGGGCAACGTGATGCTTCAGCCCGTGTATGATTTTCTCCGCACGTGCTACATCTACAATGACGACCTGAGCATCATGCCGGTAATAGCCGAGAAGAATGGCAAGATGGGATTGGTCATGCCAGACGGCAAGGACACCATCGTAGCCGATTTCCTCTATGATGAGATTTGCCTCAGAGATGAGTATCCTTATTTCGAGGCAGTGAGAGACGGAATAAGCGGCTTGATAGATAAGGATGGAAACTTTGTGAATAGTTAATAGTTAACAGTTTATAGTTAATAGAGAAAGGGCAATCAGATTGGGATGAACCAACTGATTGCCCTTTTTCCTTCGTTGCTATGAGCAACTTAGTTTTATCTAATTTTCTCTCGTCTTCAAATCCGAATAAATTATAAACTATAAACTATAAACTATAAATTATAACTTATCCCAAGTATTTCATCAAGATCTTGATCTTTCCGCTTTCACGGAGCTTGATGATGCTTTTTTCACGAATCTGGCGCACACGCTCGCGGGTGAGGTTGAACTCGCTGCCGATTTCCTCCAAACCCTTCTCGTGGCAACCGATGCCATAGCAGTAGCAGAGAATCTTGCGCTCACGCTCTTTCAATACAGTGGCCAACACACGCTGCAGCTCACTTGCCATAGACTCGAAATCCACACCCTTGTCGGTACGGCTGTCGTCGCCCGAAGCCATCACGTCGACCATGGCATTGTCATCGTCATCGCTACCGAATGGAGCATCAATACTCATGTGGTGATTGTCAGCCTTGATGGTCTGGTCAATCTTGCTTTCCTCCATCTTGGTAATCTGTGCCAGCTCGGCAACAGAAGGCTTGCGCTGGTTCTCCTGCTCAAACTTGCTGATCTCTGCGCTGATCTTGCTCAACGCACCCACCTGGTTCAAAGGCAAGCGAACGATACGGCTCTGCTCAGCGATGGCCTGGAGAATGCTCTGGCGAATCCACCACACTGCGTATGAGATGAACTTAAAACCACGAGTCTCATCAAATTTCTCGGCAGCCTTCACCAAACCGATGTTTCCCTCGTCAATCAAGTCGGTAAGACCCAAACCCTGATGCTGGTACTGCTTAGCAACAGACACCACGAATCGGAGGTTTGCCTTAACCAGTTTCTCCTTGGCACGCTCACCCTCGCGTCCGCCTTTGCGAATCTTCTGGGCCAGCTCAATCTCCTCGTCGATAGAGACCATAGGTTCTCGACCAATCTCTACCAAGTACTTGTCAAGTGCTTCGCTGGAACGGTTGGTTATACTCTTGCTAATCTTAAGTTGTCTCATAAATATCCTTTTACCTTTCTATTTTGTTTTTTATCTTATAATACTGTCGGAATCCACCTTTACGGTTTCGGGCTGCAAAGATACAAAAAAAAACGCAATCTTGTTGTAATAGAAATGGAAAACTTTTGCAGGATTTGTCTGTATTTTAGAAATTTAGCCGTTTTTAAATATAAAAATGGTATTTTATGTTAGGTTTTTGATGCAACAAGTTTGAAATATCGAAAAAAATGTGTATCTTTGCACGGAAATTGCGAGAAAAGAATAACTAAATAATAAATAATAGAAAAAAATAAAAAATTATGTTTGAGAATCAACCAAAAGGTCTATGGGCCTTAGCTTTGGCAAACACGGGTGAGCGTTTCGGCTATTACACCATGCTTGCTGTGTTCCTGCTCTATTTGCAGGCCAACTTCGGTTTTGAAACCGGATTGGCAAGTACTATCTACTCCACATTCCTGATGATGGTTTACTTCCTGCCTATCATCGGTGGTATTGCAGCCGACAAGTTTGGCTTCGGACGTATGGTTACCACGGGTATCTTCATCATGTTCATCGGCTATCTTGTCCTCTCTCTTCCTCTTGGCAAGGACACCGTTGCCGTAGCCGCCATGGGCGTTTCGCTTATCCTCATCGCCCTGGGCACCGGATTGTTCAAGGGTAATCTGCAGGTGATGGTAGGCCGCCTCTACGACGAGCCACAGTATGCCAGCAACCGTGATTCAGGCTTCTCGCTTTTCTACATGGCTATCAACATCGGCGCCATGTTTGCTCCTACTGCAGCCATCAAGATCATGAAGTGGGCGCAGGAGAGTCTGAGCGTATCAGTGGCGGATTCATACCACTTCGCATTCGCCGTGGCTTGTGCTTCGCTCATCATCAGCATCGCCATCTACTATGCCTTCAGCTCCACCTACAAGCACGTGCTTGCTTCTGAGAACAAGAGCAAGGATGATAAGACTCCTGCCAAGGAGACCAACGAGCTTTCCAAGGCTGAGACCAAGGAGCGCATCATCTGCCTCTGTCTCGTATTCGCCGTGGTTATCTTCTTCTGGATGGCTTTCCATCAGAATGGTAATACATTGACACTCTTTGCCCGTGACTATACTCAGAAGACTTCAGAGGGCTTGCAGTCAATGGCATTCGATGTTACCAACCTCGTGGCCTGCATCTTCGTGGTTTACGGATGCTTCGGATTGGCACAGAGCAAGACTGGCAAGGGTAAGGGCATTTCGCTCGGCGTAATCGTTGCAGCCATCGCGTTCCTCTTCTATAAGTATAGCAACCTTGAGGGTGCGGTAGACGTTGAGGCTCCTATCTTCCAGCAGTTCAACCCATGCTACGTAGTGGCATTGACACCAGTGAGTGTAGCCTTGTTCTCTTGGCTCAACAAGATTGGCAAGGAGCCAACATCTCCTGAGAAGATTGGTTTGGGTATGCTCGTAGCCGCACTCGGTTTCGTATGGATGGCAGTAGGTTCTATGGGTTTGGAGCTTCCTTTGGCGCAGGGTGATCCTGCTACAGAGGGTACACGTGTCAGTGCCAACCTCCTCATCTCTACCTACCTTATCCTTACCTTTGCCGAGCTTCTGCTTTCTCCAATCGGTATTTCGTTTGTATCGAAGGTAGCTCCTCCAAAGTATGCAGGTTTGATGATGGGTCTCTGGTTCGGTGCCACAGCCATCGGTAACCAGCTGGTCATGGTACCTGGCATCATGTGGGGTCAGAACTTCAACCTCATCACCATCTGGGGTGTTCTTGCCGGCATCTGCCTTGTATCTGCTCTCTTCATCTTCTCCATCATCAAGAAGTTGAATCGCGTAAGCTAAATTATATATAATCTTGCTTTGCTACGTTCAAAGAAACGTTCAAAGCAAGATTTTTTTGTTTTTTCCAAAAAAAAAACAACTTTTTCTTTGCTAGTATGAAAAGAATGTTGTATTTTTGCAATGTTTTAAATATAAAAAGCGTATGACTGCTCGGGAAGATAGAGAAAAGTTAAGGTCTAGTCGTGAGAATTTGAGTAAATTCTTCTATGATTTGGCTAAGGCTACTTTCACAGCTATGGTTGTGGGAGATGTAGTAACTATGTTTTTAAAGGAAGATGTAACAACTACTGCAGTTTGGCTCTTTGTTGCTGGTTTGGTTACCACAAGTTTGTTGTCTACGATTGGGTATAGAATTTCTAAATTGTAAAGATATGGAAGCATTAATTATGACATTGGCTGGTACAGGAGTAGTAGCTTTGATATTAAATATTTGGTTAAGTACCAAATCTGGTAAAAAATGGCTTAAAAGTCTTTAAGGAAAAACGAGATAACAGGTTGCGCCTGTTATCTCGTTTTTGCTTAATGACCCTTAATGACACTGACCCTTAATGACACTCCTCGTTTTAAATATATTATTTCTTCTTGTATTGCGAAGGCAGACAGCCGTATTCTTCCTTGAAGAACTTGGCAAACTGCTTGGGTGATAAACCTATGTTATAGGCTATCTCCGAGATGGAGAGGTCGCCGGTTTGCAGATAGGCGAGTCCATGCTTTAGGCGGATAGATCGCATGAACTCCAGTGGCGATTTACCCGTGACGGCCATCAGCTTCTTGTAGAGGGCGCTTCGGCTCATGTTCATCTCTTCGCTGAAATTCTCTACGCTGAACTCCGAATCGGATAAATGTTGCTCTATAAGGGCAGTAGCCTTGGCTATCCAGGCTTCTTCCTGCCTTTTCAAAACATCATTCTGTTTTCCTGATGCCTCTTCCTGCTTTATAGTAAAATCTTCTTTTTCTACAGAAGCATCTCTCTCATTCTTTCTGCGCTTCTCCCTTTTCCATACTTGCCAGGAGATAAGAACCAGCAGAAGCATGTAGAGCATAATGGCTTTGCCGGATAGCCAGAATGGCGGTAGAACGCGGAATGTAATCGTCGTTATTTTGTCATCGTTTCCATCCAGCCCCTTCACCTGCAGGATATGTTTTCTCCAGGAAGGCTGACCGAGCTGAATGCAGTTGCCGTCGGCTATCTTCCATTCTTCATCGTTGTCCAGACGATAGGCAAAACGGAGTGGTGCGGCATGGGCGTAATCCAACGTGGAGACGAACAGGCTGATCTCCTCATCGTGCTCGAATTCCATGTCTTGCAGCTTATCAGAAGTTAATGCAATCACTTTTCCGTTGATTTGCAATTCAGTGACCACCACGTTTCTTGCCTTCATGCTCTCTTCTATCAGCGAAGGACTCAGGCGGATGTATTTGCCGCAGCCGCCTGCCAGGATGTCGCCGTTGTTGGCGCAGTAGATGGCCTTCTTGCAGAAGGTGATGTTGCCCAAACCGTCCTTATCCACCAGTTTCCTGATGTGGAAGGTGTAATTGCCCTTCTCGTTCTTGCCGGTTCTGATGTTGAAGAGGGCTTTGCTTGTGGTAATCCACATCTGTCCCTGGTGGTCGCTCGTAATGGCAAGCGCATTGTTCAGTTCTTCGTCCTTGCCAAAGGCTTTGAGCAGACGGAAGTGGGCGTCGTATATCCTCACTTCGTCGTTGGTGCACACCCATCTCAGCCTTCTCCGGTCTGCGTATACGGCATTGATGCAGGCATTCTGCAGTTCCTTGGTAGCAACGTCTTTCAGTTCTCTTCGGGCGTTGAGCTGATACAGTCCGGTGCTGGTGGCTATGAGCATTACGTCCTCCTGCTCTGTATAAGCCAGGTCGGTGATGGCATTGGTGCGGAGGATGGAGTTTTGATAGGTATAGTTTCTGAACTTGCCTTGTGGAGTGACGCAGCAGAGTCCGCTCATCACGCCGCCTATCCAGAAGTTTCCTTTCTTGTCCTCTATCACTCGTCTGGCGTAATTCAGCTGGGCGTGTTCTTGCCAGATGGGGCGTATCTGTGCATCAGTTGTAAGCTGATAGATTCCTCCTCCGTAGGTGCCCAGGTAGATGTTCCTGTCGCTGGCTATTCTGCCGCCTATTACCAGATTGTTCTTCAGCATGCTGTTGCCAGCCTGGTATAGTTTGCCGGTGGTTTCGCAGTAGAGTCCGTTGCCGTCGTAGCCTATCCATAGCTTGCCCATGGCGTCCTGGCACAGGAAACCGATGTCTTCATTGAATGGGGTGGCTACGGAAGTGATGCTGTAGTTGTTGAGATTGGTGTAGGCTACGCCCACCTTCGTGCTGCCTATCCACGCCATGTTCTCGTTGTCGATGAGTATGGTGTAGATATGGTTGCTGGTCAGGGGGTAGGGATTGTCCTCGTTGCGGGTGATGCGTGTGGAGGTTCCGTCGGTCTGTCGGATGATGATGCCTGCGCTGTTGGTTCCTATCCATAGGTTTCCTTGCCGGTCTTCAGCCAGGGCACTGATGTTTTCATCGCAGATTTTTTCCAGGGTAGTCTGCGATGCGCCTTTTTCGCGTCTTGCTTTTTCAGATGTCTTGCCCAGGGGCAGCAGGTAGAGTCCGTTTACGTATTGGTCGTATGTCCATACATTGCCTTGGTTATCCTGATAAATTCTGAGATTCTTCGCCTTGGCTTGCATGGGATAGGTGGCGAGGAGAAAGGCATTCTTCTGCTTTACGTTGATGCGGTAGATGTGCCCCTTGCCGGTCTGTGCGTAAGCGATTCCTTCGCGGCAGGTTACCGAGTTGACGGGTTCGGCGAGTTTCATCTGATAGAGATGGTTCTCGTCGTATATATAATAATATAAGTTGTAGTTGGAGACGTACCATAGGTTCTTGTCCTGGTCTATGATTACTTTTCCGCCTGCATTCTTGCCGTTAGGATTGTGGGAGGCAGCTTTGATGCCCAGTTGGGCGAGCCGTTCGCTGGCATTGTCCATCATGCAGTCTTCATCCTGATTGTAGTAGAAGATGTGTCCGTCGTATGTGGTAACCCAGATTTGTGCAGACTTGTCCTGCGCCACCTGGATGATGTTGCTCTTCTGCTTACCGTCGTTCTGGGTAAGCGGATAGATGCGGTTGCGGAATCCGTCGAATCGGGTAAGTCCGTTGAGGGTGCCGAACCAGAGATAACCCTGCTGGTCTTTCAGGATGGAGCGCACGTAATTATCGCTCAATCCAGACTGGATGTCGATGGAGCGGAAGCTGTATTGCGCCTGCATGATAGTGGTCTGCAACAATAGGGCAATGATTGCTATGATGAATTTTAGTTTCTTCATACTGCAAAGGTAAAGAGATTATCTGAAATAGCCAAATCCGGAAGGCGAAAAATGCGAAAAGCAGGTTCCCATTTGTGTTTTTTATGTTCCCAAATGTGTATTTCCCCATTTGGGAAAGCTTAAAAGACATTAGAGGACAGCCTTTTGTGCAAATTATCCTATCTTTGCACACGAGAACAATTTAACACTAAAATTAAAAACAAAAAATTCATGAAAAGGTATTTCTTATTGCTCCTCTACCTATTTATATATATAGGATTGAGAGCGGGAACCGTTGAGGTGAAGTCTAACCTCTGGACCGGAACCCAAGAGATGGGAAACTGGGAGAAGTGGGTCACCATCGAGTCTTCCAATTTCAAGGATGCCGAGGTAGGCAATGTGCTCTCTGTGGATGTTTCACAAATCTCTGACGCTTCGGCACAGATGATGCTTAACAACAGCGCATGGGAGACGATGGCTGGAACCAGCAGCAAGAGCATTAGCAGTGCTCCTTGCGAGATTAAGTGGGAGATAACCGCCGAGATGCTCGCCGAACTGAAGAGCGGTGGCGTTATCGTAAAGGGTGCCAGTTATACTGCCACCAGTATCGACCTGATTAAGCAGGTTCAGACCAGTGATGCAGAAAAGGGAAATCCTGTTGCCAATGTCTGGACGGGCAAGAAGGCCATCGACTGGTCTCCGGGTGTACAGAACGGTTGGCAGGTATTGGATAAATCACTCTTTGCCCATGTAAAGGTAGGCGATAAGTTGCGCTTCAACTATTCTAATCTTGCCATGGGTGCCCAAGGTCATATTTCTACAGGTGACTGGAAGGACATGCCTAATGGCTCAGCTTACAATAACTTGACATCAAGCTATTTCGAATATACTGTTACTACAGATATGTTGGCTAAATTGCAGGACAGCGGCTGTATCGTAAATGGTATCGGCTTTGTGTTAACCAGCGTAGAAGCCATCGACCCAACACAGATTCCTTCGCTCAACTGCCAGGTAGAGAAGGCAGACATCAAGTGCTGGGAGAAAGGCGAGACCCCTGTTATCAGAGTCAACGTACAGAGCATTGAAAGCAAGGATCAGGAAGTAACCGTGAAGGCGGTGGTTCGTACGGATGATTATCAGGAGTTCAAGACTTATAATCAGACTGTAACTGTTGCATCTGGCGAAACCAAGACTGTAACCATTAAGTTGACAGATTTGAAGCCTGGCTTCTATCATGCAGTAGTAACAGCCAACTATGGCGAGTTGAGCGATTTCAACATCGGCTACGACCCGACAAGCATCGTTTCTGCTCCTGATGCACAGAGCGACTTCAAGGAGTTCTGGGACAAGGCTAAGTCAGATTTGGCAAAGGTGGCTCCTGAATATAAGCTCACCAAGATTGACTCTAAGTCAACCAGCAAGCGCAATGTTTATCTCGTAGAGATGAAGTCTATCGATGATGGCGACGGCAATCCTGTAACCATCCGTGGCTATTATGCAGAACCTGTGGCAGCAGGTACTTATCCTGTCATTATCACCCAGAACGGTTATGACAGCGATGCAACCATCCCAGCCCTCAACTTCTGTCCTAATGGCGACCAGAACAGCGACTGGATTGAGTTGAACCTCTCTGTTCGCGGACAGGTAATCAACAATCGTGGTGACAACACGAACAAGTATGGCGACTGGTTTGCCTACAACTTCGGCAACAAGGACACCTATTATTATAGAGGTGCCTATATGGATGTAATTCGCGGCATCGACTTCATCGCCTCTCGCGAGAAGGCCCAGCAGGACAACATCTTCATGATGGGTGGCAGTCAGGGTGGTGCCCTCACCATCGCAGGTGCAGCCCTCGACTCTCGTATCAAGGCCATCGCTCCATCCATCCAGTTTATGGGCGACTTCCCTGATTACTTCAAGGTAGGCGCATGGCCAGCATCCGTTGCCAAGAAGCAGCAGGAAGCTAAGAATCTGAGCGATGAGGATATGTATAAGTTCCTCTCATATTTCGACACCAAGAACCTGGCTCCATACATTACTTGTCCTGTTTCTACAGCGATGGGCTTGCAAGACCCGGTTTGTCCTCCTCATACCAATTTCGCCCCTTACAACAACCTGAAGGTGGAGGAAAAGCAGTATGTAGTGAATGCTGACTGCAAGCATCAGACACCAAACACTTGGTACAACGACTGTCTGTCGTTCTTCAAGAAGCATATCACCGACAATAAGGAATATGTTACCGTCAATCTGAACGTATGGGAGGGTAATCTTTCAATAGATAGCTGGAGCGTTTATCAGAAGATAGAAGCAGCCAAGTTTGCCAATGCAGCAGTAGGCGATGAGTTGGAAATTACAATTCCTAGCCTTAATGGCAGCAACCATCAGCTGTTCCTGCAGAATGGCAACTGGAAGACTTTGGCTGGAGTAGATGAAAAGTATACTATCTCAGAGGCTCCTTATACCTTCAAGGCAACTATCACAGAAGAGATGCTTGCTGAATTGCAGGACAAGGGTATTGTTGTTAAGGGAATCGGTTACGATCTTTCAAGCGTAGACATTAAGCACAAGGTAGCCAAGGGCGATTCTGAGAACAAGGGCAATGCCTATACTACACTTTGGACTGGATCTGAGGTTATCAGCTGGTCTACAGGAAATAATAACTCTGTATTCGTAAAGGCTGCAGAACTCACCGATAAGTTGGCAAATGCCAAGGCTGGCGATAAGCTCCGCATGAGCTATTCCGGTTTGGGATTCGGCACAGCACAGGGCAAGATTCTTGCCGACTGGACTGCTCTTACCGGTTTGCAGACTGCCAAATTCTCTGGCGGTAGCTACTTTGAATACCCCCTTACTGATGAATGGCTGACTGCCATCAAGGAGAAGGGACTTCGTGTAAGCGGAACTGGCTTTACGCTGAACAGCATCGAACTGGTTTCCCCAGAAAAGGAATACACCATCTTCGCCAAGAATGATGATGATGACATCAAGGCTTGGGAAGCTGGTGAGACTCCAAAGCTCGGTATGACTATAACCAATGTAGAGAGCGTGGAAGTAACCGTGCCTTATAAGGTGACTCTGATGAAGGATATGGTGGATGACGATACACAGACACACAGCATCTATCAGACCTACTCAAAGGATGTAAAGCTGGCTGCCGGAGAGACCAAACATGTGGATCTGGTATTCAACGAATTGACAGAGCCTGGATTCTACAAGCTTACAGCCAATGTAAACCATAATGATGTATGCTCTTACAACATCGGTTACGACCCTAAGAATGTGCCTGTAACGGCTACTACCCCTAGCGACTTCTGGAGCTATTGGAAGGAAGGTCTCGATGAGTTGAAGAAAACTGATGCGCAAATCCAGATGGAGGAATTGACCGATAAGAGTACAGCTAAACGCAAGGTTTATCTCGTAACCATGAAGTCGGTAGCTGATAGCAAGAACGGAAAACCTGTAACCATCCGTGGTTATTATGCAGAGCCAGTGGCTGAGGGCAAGTATCCTACAGTCATCTACTATCAGGGAACAGACGGTGGCTCTGGTACTCCATGGTGCATGAACGCTAATGACAATGCAGACTACTGCGAGTTCATCCTCTCTACCCGTGGACAGATGCTCAACAACCGTGAGCCAAACTTGGCAGATAACGTATATGGACGTGATGCGAATGGCAAGACTGATTACTATTCATACGGCTGGGGTGACAAGGAGAAGCACTATTATCGTGGCGCTTATCTCGACTGCGTGAGAGCCATCGACTTTGTGAAGACACGTGCTAAGGTGGATGAAAAGAATCTCTATGCTGCCGGTGGCAGCCAGGGAGGTTGCTTCACCTATGTAGCCGAAGGTTTGACTGGCGCATTCAGAGCCATTGCTCCTTCTATCACAGGTCATGCTGACTTTGAGGAAGGCATGAAGATTGTGAACTGGCCTCGTGCCAACTTCCTGGCTGCAGCAGAAAAGCTCGGAATGACTACAGAGCAGATGAACGAGTTCAACGCCTACTACGATGTAATGAACTTCTCAGAGCACGTAACCTGTCCGGTTATCTCTTGCTTCAGCTTGCAGGATACTACAGATCCTACACGTACCAACCTCGCTCCATTCAACCTGCTCGATAAGGTGAAGGCAGAGGATAAGGTTTACATCATCAACCCATTCCTGGGTCATGCAACACCAGCCGATTGGGGTACTAAGTACATGGAGTTCTTCAAGAAGTATTACACAAAGGGTGGTGAAGCAACAGGTATCAGCAAGGTAGAACCTGTAGCAGCTGTACATAACTGCGATATTTATTCCATTGATGGGAGATTGATAAAGACAGATGTTGCTAGTGTAAATGGTTTTGCCAAAGGCATTTATATTGTCAATGGCATGAAGTTGTTAGTTAAGTGATAGGTTTTTTGCTAGACATAGAGGTCTAGCTGGAGTGTTGGTTTTTTATTATAAAGAAGAAGGGAGTCCGTGAGGACTCCCTTTTTTAATATAGATTATTTCTTTCAAAAGATTCTTCCTTTTTAAAGATTTCTCCTTTAAAGTTTTCTCCTTCAAAGCTTTACTTCTTCAACCACTTATCCAGCCATCCGAAGAAGGTGCGCTGCCAGAGCACGCCGTTCTGTGGCTTCAATACCCAGTGGTTCTCATCAGGATAGATGAGGAGCTCGGCTGGGATGCCACGCATGCGGGCTGCATTGAAGGCGCCCATGCCCTGGTTGGCATTGATACGGTAATCCTTTTCGCCGTGGATGCAGAGGATTGGAGTATCCCACTTGTCTACAAACTTATGAGGACTGTTCTCGTAAGTCTTCTTGGCGTTGGCACTCTGGTCCTTGTTCCAGTATGCATCCTCATACTCCCAGTTGCTGAACCAAGCCTCCTCGGTATCGGTGTACATGCTCTCCAGGTTGAAAGCACCATCGTGGGCGAGGAATGCCTTGAAACGCTTGTTGTGGTGACCGGCAAGATAATATACTGAGAAACCGCCGAAGCTGGCGCCTACACATCCTAGACGATCCTTATCTACGTAAGGCAGATTCTTGGTAGCATCATCGATGGCAGAAAGATAGTCGTTCATACACTGACCCGTCCAGTCGCCTGAAATCTCCTCGTTCCAGGCACTGCCGAAACCAGGGAGACCACGGCGGTTAGGCAATACGATGACATAGCCGTTGGCTGCCATAATCTGAATGTTCCAGCGGTAGCTCCAGAACTGGCTCACCGGACTCTGAGGACCGCCCTCGCAGAAGAGAAGGGTAGGGTACTTCTTGGTCTCATCGAAATTAGATGGCAACATCACCCATACCAGCATGTCCTTGCCGTCGGTGGTCTTCACCCAGCGCTGCTCACACTTGCCCAGGTTCAACTGGCTCAGAATGTGGTCGTTCTCGTGGGTAATCTGCTCTACCTTGGTGCTCTTGGCATTCTTGCCAGGGGTAACGATGTAGATATCAGTAGGGTGGCTCATGCTTGCCTTGGTAGCGAGAAGCTTGTTGCCGCTGTTGGCGAGCGAGATGCTTCCGTAGTCAGCCCACTCGTCGGTAATCTGCTTCACTTCGCCCTTGAAGTTAGCCTGATAGAGGTTCAGGGTTCCGTGCCAAACGCCAATGAAGCTGAGGCTCTTGTTGTCCTTGTTCCATACGAAGCCTTCTACGCTTGAATCAAACTTATCTGAAACATAGTTCTTCTTGCCGGTGGCGAGGTCATAGACGCAGAGGCGGTTGCGGTCGCTCTCGTAGCCATCGCGCGCCATGCTCTGCCAAGCGATGTACTTGCCATCAGCAGAGAACTGAGGGTTCACGTCGTAACCCGGATTGTTCTTCAGATTCTCAGGCGCATTGACAGCCTGGTTCTTCATGCTCTTGGTAGCATCAATCTTAGGCTCCACATAGCCAGCCTCCTTGCAGAGGTTCTTGGTCTCGCGCGTACCTATATTATATAGGTAGATATCAGAGTCGGTAGAGATGGCATACTGAACGCCCTCCTTCTTGCGGCAGGTATAGGCGATGGTCTTGGAATCCGGACTCCATGCCAGCTGCTCGATGCCTCCGAATGGAGCCATAGGGCACTCGAATGGTTCATCCTTCAGGATGTCTTCGCCGGCATTGATGGTACCGTCTTCAGCCACATCAGCCACGAAAGGATGGAGAAGGCTCTCTACGTAGTGGTCCCAGTGGCGATAGTTCATATCAGTTACGAGACGGCCGGTAGCCAATGGAAGATCAGAAGGATTCTCCTTGATGGTTCCGTGGTAAGGGAGTTCCTTGATGAGGATTACCTTCTTGCCGTCAGGAGAGAAGCGGAAGCCCTGGATGCCCAACTTGTCGTTGGTGAGCTGCTTGCGGCCGGTTCCGTCTGGGTTCATGCTCCAGAGCTGGCCCTCGCGGATGAAGGCAATCTTCGCTCCGCCCTGAATCCATGCCGCATCGGTCTCGCTCTTGGCATCAGTGGTCAGTGCCTTCTGATTCTTGCCGTTGGCGTCCATGATGAAGAGCATCTGATGGCTCTTGTTTTCCTTCACGCTGTAGTAACCTACCTGGTACACCACCTGCTTGCCGTTAGGCGAAGCTTCGGCGCCACCAATTCTTCCCATCGCCCAAAGAGCCTCTGGGGTCATCAGGTGGTTTTCCACCTTGATGTTGTTCTTTTCAATCATAGTCTGTGCATCGGCTGTATTTGCGCTCATGGTGAGTGCTGCTGCAGCCAGAATCATTGCTTTAATCATATTTTTGTGATTTTATTGAATATTCGGTGCAAAGTTACTGCAAAAATTCGATTTGACGAAAGGATTGTGAGTTTATTTCTCTTTCTTGTGGCTTATCTGTCACTTTTTAGAAACTTTATCTTCATATTTGTCTCGTAATTCAATAGTTTTTTGTAATTTTGCAGGCGATTTGTTTTTTAACGATAAGGATATAGAATTCAACTCAAAGAAAGATAACACAATATGAAGTTAGGATTTGACAACGAGAAGTATTTGAAGATTCAATCTGAGCACATTAAGGAGAGAATCTCTAAGTTTGACGGAAAGCTTTACCTGGAATTGGGAGGCAAGCTTTTCGATGATCACCACGCCAGTCGCGTTTTGCCAGGTTTCCAGCCTGATAGCAAACTGCGCATGTTCCAGAAAATCAGCGATAGCATCGAGATTGTTATCGTAATCAGTGCCGCCGACATCGAGAAGAACAAGAAGCGTGCCGACCTGGGCATTACTTACGATGAGGACGTGCTGCGCCTTCGTGGCGAGTTCCAGAACCGTGGCTTCATGGTGGGCTCTGTTGTCATCACCCATTATAACGGTCAGCCTGCGGCAATCGCCTTCAAGCAGCGCCTGGAGCGTGAGGGCATCAAGACTTTCTGCCATTATCTCATCGAGGGTTATCCTCATGATGTAGACCTCATCGCTTCTGACGAGGGCTTCGGCAAGAATGATTATGTGGAGACCGAGCGTCCGCTGGTGATTGTTACTGCTCCGGGTCCTGGTAGCGGCAAGATGGCTGTCTGCCTGAGTCAGCTCTATAACGAGAACAAGCGTGGGGTGCGTGCGGGTTACGCCAAGTTTGAGACTTTCCCTGTATGGAATCTCCCATTGAAGCATCCGGTGAACATCGCCTATGAGGCTGCTACTGCCGACTTGAACGATGTGAACATGATTGACCCATTCCATCTGGAAGCATACAACAAGATTGCCATCAACTACAACCGTGACGTGGAGATTTATCCTGTGCTCAACGCCTTGTTTGAGGGTATTTACGGAAGCAATCCATATAAGTCGCCTACGGATATGGGTGTGAACATGGTGGGTTTCTGCATTTCAGATGATGAGGCCTGCTGCGAGGCTTCGAAGAACGAGATTATCCGCCGTTACTATGCGGCTACGAATAAGTTGGCTGCCGGTGCGTGCAACGAGGCGGAGATCAGCAAGATTCAGATGCTTTTCAAGCAGGCTAATATTACCACGGCTTATCGCAAGGTGACAGTAGCGGCTAAGGATCATAAGCTGGCGACGGGTCATACTTCTGCTGCGATTGAGTTGGAGGATGGCACGATTATCTGCGGCCACAGCAGCGAGTTGCTGGGTTGCAGTGCGGCATTGCTGCTGAATGTTACGAAGCATCTGGCGGGCATCGACCACGAGTTGAAGCTGATTCCTCAGTCGATGATTGAGCCTATCCAGCATACGAAGGTGAACTATCTGGGCGGTCATAATCCTCGTCTTCATACGGATGAGGTTTTGGTAGCTCTTTCTGTTCTTTCAGAGAATGATGAGAATTGCAAGAAGGCATTGGAGCAGTTGCCAAAGCTCCGTGGCTGTCAGGCTCATTGCACTGTGATGCTGAGTGATGTGGATCAGAAGATTTTCAAGAAACTTGGTGTAAGCATCACCTGCGAGCCAGTATTGAAGAAGTAAATTCGGATAGGATTCTATAGAAGAAGTAGAATCGGATTGAATTCTATTGAAGAAGTAGATTCGGATAAATACAAAATACCCCCCGAAAGGGTATAGTTAATCGTAAAGTTTGATTAATTATACCTTTTCGGGGGTAATGTTATGTACCGATTAATACTGATGAAGTAAATCTTCGATGATAATTTTCAATTCAGGCAATCCGTTTTTGATGGTGTCATAAACGATAGTTTCATCGACATTGGCATATTCGTGAGAAATCATATTTCTCATACCATATATAGCTTGCCATGGAATGTTGGGATAAGCTTCTAAAGGCTTTTCTTCTACTTTTAAAAGTTTACCCACGTGCTCACCAATCACCTGTAGTCTCATAACACAAGCATTGAAGGCCATATACTTTGTTGGGGAAAGCATGAAATCATCAGCTGATTCCACATCCTTGCTCCATTCTTGTATTAACTCGATGGATTCTTTGATTTCTTCGAGCTTGTCGTGGATGGTACTGCGATTATACATAAACGGCCTCCTGATTGATATTTGACTGCAATAAAGGGCGGAGCGATTTGCGGAAGCGAACTAAATCAACTTTGGTATTGAATAATTTACTTAAAGCCTCATGTAAGTTGTGCATGAGCGAGAGTGTTGGCTTTTCTACTTCCACAACAATATCTATATCACTGTCATCTGTATTTTCGCCTCGTGCAACCGAGCCGAAAATACCGAGTTTAGTGATACCAAAGCTATCTCCAAACTGTTGTTTGAAGTTGGCTAATTTTTCTAAGCTTTCTTGTAATCTAACCATAACTTGTATCTTTAGTTGCTGCAAAAATACGGAATAATTCTAAAATAACCAAAACTATTAGCTATTTTTATCTTTCAACCGGCATTCCGAGCTTGGTCCAGTTTAGGATTCCGCCTTCCATATCATATACCTTGAAGCCTTGCTTCTTCATTTTCTGGCAGGCACCATGGCTTCGCTTTCCGCTTCTGCAATAGATGTAGTAGGTGCGGGATTTATCAAGCTTACTGATGCCGGCATCGAATGCTTCGGGATTGAGGTAATCCAATTGTTGGGCACCTGCCAGATGTCCTTCTGCATATTCCTTGGAAGTGCGGACATCTAGAATGATGCTGGTTGTATCTGCCTTTGCCTGGTCGATAAAGGCCTGTGGAGCCAATACGATGATGCCGTCGGATGGGGCTGATTGACTTGCCTGACTTGCCTGTGCTGAGCAGCCCGTGGTTGATAAGCCGATAGCTGCTAAAAGAGATAAGAGTATTTTCTTCATTGTATGTTGTTTTTTATTCTTTTCTGATAGGAACGGGACCGATTTCCTGACCGAAGAGGAGAAGAACCTGATTAACTTTGTCGAGTCGCAGCGTTTCCTTTCCCTGCTCCAGTTCTCTTACGAATCTTAGGCCTACGCCCGATTTCGCAGCCAAATCTACCTGGGTCAATCCGAATTGCTTGCGCATTTCCTTGACGTATGATGATAATGTATTGCTCATATTTTTGTTGTTTTATACCCTATCGGGTAATATTATATATGGGATAATATTATATTATACCCTTTCGGGGGCAAATATACGAATAAAAAATGAAAATACCCCCGAAAAGGTATAATTTATAATATCATTTAACAAATTATACCTTTTCGGGGGTAATGTTATGCGTTTGTGACTGGAGTAACTTGCCATTGGCTTTACATAAAGTCAGATAGTCATCTATTGCGCCTTCAAAATCCCTTCGTAGTTCATTGACATCTTGACCTTCGTAGGTAATCATATCCTTGCTCATTCCGAGAACCTTGCCATATAAGCAATTGTCCTCCTCACTATAATCTACGCTACCCGTATAACCTTTATATTTTAATAATCCCATATTATGTTCCTCCTATTTATTAATATATCCATTAGCTTTTAGAAATGTGAATACTTGTCTCATAACATATCCTTTGATAATATTTGAAGGATGAGGCTTGTGCATGATGTAGCTATTAAAAAAGCGTAACGAATACCTTTTCCAGGTAATCCATTACGCTTTCATTTTTATCTAGAAAACTTTATTTTCCGAGATTATTCTTTTTCTCGTTCAGTTCAGCCTGCTTACGCATCATCTCTTCCTGCTGCTTGCGCTGCAACTCCTGGAGGGCCTGCATTCTTGCCATGAGGCCGCTTGCCTTCTTAGGATTGTTTTTGTTCTCCTGATAGCGCTTCTCCAGAATGGCGAGGAGCTTCTCGTCGTTGGTGGTCTTGCGCAAGGTCCACATGATTGCGGCACTGAAGAACAAGGAGATGAAGTAGTAGAAGTTCAAACCTGCTGAGTAGTCATTGAACATGAAGAAGAACATCAATGGCATGAGATACATCATCCACTGCATCATCTTCATCTGCTCTGCCTGCTGACCTACCATCTGATCACGCTGCTGGCGCATCGTCATCCATGAATACAACAGGTTGGCTACGCAGAAGAGAATACAGGTCAAACTCAAGTGGTCGCCAATCAACCAGATGTTGGTGTGCCACTCGAAGATTGGGTCGAAGGTGCTCAAGTCGTTCATCCACAAGAACTTCTCACCACGAAGCTGGATGGCGTTAGGAACGAAGTTGAACATCGCAACCCAAACCGGCATCTGAATCAGCATTGGCAAACAGCCTGACAGTGGGCTTACACCATACTTAGCATACTCTGCCATCATCGCCTGCTGCTTCTGCATCTGATCCTCTGGCTTGTTGAACTGAGCGGTAGCTGCCTCGAGCTTTGGCTTCAACACACGCATCTTGGCAGAACTCATGTAGCTCTTCTTAACCATAGGGTAGGTGATGAGCTTCAGAAGCAAGGTGATGAGAATCAATACGATACCCATTGGGAATACATTGCTCAGCCAGTCGAACACGTAGAGTGTGAAGAAACGGTTGATCCAGCGGATGATAGGCCATCCCAGATAAACGAGCTTCTGGAACTCCAGGTCCTTGCCGAAGGTGCTCTCCTTCTCTGTATTCTTCAGAATCTGGAAGTCGTTAGGACCGAAGTAGAACTCAAACTCAGACGCCTTCTTGCCGGTTGGGTCGAAAGCTGTCTTCATTTTAGCCTGGAACTGCTTCAGGTAGCCCGAACCCTTCTCTTGAGGAATAGAGGTCATGAAGGCATCCTTGTCGAAGTTGTCCTTAGCTACCATAATAGCTGAGAAGAACTGGTTCTTGAAAGATACCCAGTCGATAGTCTCTTCAATCTTCTCGTCGATTTTCTCGCTGCCCTCGTTCAGATGGTCGGTGCCGCCCTCTGCCTCATGATAGGTGAGGGTGGTGTAGCGGTTCTCGAACATGAAGCCACGCTCCTGCTGGCGCGCCTTGTCGCTCCAGTCGATGCTCATCTTGTTGCAGTTTGGCGAGAACAGACCAGACATTCCCTCAGCCTGCAGGCTCATGTGGAGCATGTAGCCCTTGCCCAGGGTGTAAGTCATGCTGAGGGTCTTGCCAGGGGCAGCCACAGCAGTCATGGTTACAGAGTTCTTGGTAACGTTGGATGGAGTGAAGTAGAGGTCGCTGGTGATGATGTTTGCTTCCTTTGCCTCGAGCATGAACTTGAGGCACTGGTCTTTGCCGTCGAAGAGCGTAACGTCCTTCTTGTCGGCAGAACCATCTTTCACCTGGAGGTTGTGACCCACGTACCCCTTGATTACAGCTTTCTCTACAGTGCCACCCTTGGTGTTGAGAGTAAGCGCCACTTTCTCGTTTTCGAGCGTTACAGTCTTAGCCTGTCCCTTCAAAGCCGAGTAGAAGAGGGCGGTAGAGTCTGCCTCGATTTTTGCTTTTGCATCAGCCTGGCGCTTATCAGCGGCAGCCTTGCTTGCTTTTTCCATCTCGGCATGCTTAGCCTTGGCGATGGAGTCCTGAACGAATGCCGTTCTCTGTTCTTCGGCTGATGGCTGGTTGTACCAGCTGAAACCTATCAGCACTACGGCAATCAGGAGGAAACCGAAAATGTTGTTTTTATTCATTCTTATTTTTATTGTTTTATTTTCTCTGAAGAGACAGCAAACTCTATGCCTTTCTGCTGTCTGAAGAGACAGCCATCCGCTTTTTCATGATGAATGCAGCAGAATCTTAGCTCTTTTCCTGCTATTTCTTGTTAGCGATGGCGGTCTTTACAAAGTCAACAAACAGTGGGTGTGGTTTCAAAACCGTGCTCTGGTATTCTGGGTGATACTGTGTTCCTATGTACCACTTTAAGCCCGGAATCTCCACGATTTCTACCAGGTCGCTCTCTGGGTTGCGGCCCACGCACATCATGCCATGCTTCTCGTATTCCTTCAGGAATTCGTTGTTGAACTCATAACGGTGGCGGTGGCGCTCCTGGATATGCTCCTTCTTATAGATGTTGAACACGCGACTGCCCTGCTTCAGCAGGCACTCGTAGGCGCCGAGTCGCATGGTTCCACCCATGTTTGATATGTTCTTCTGCTCCTCCATGATGTCGATGACATTGTGTGGAGTCTTCTCGTCCATCTCGCGTGAGTTAGCATCCTTGTAGCCCAATACGTTGCGGGCAAACTCGATCACCATCATCTGCATACCCAGGCAGATGCCGAAGGTAGGGATGTCGTGGGTGCGGGTGTAGTGGGCAGCGATGATCTTGCCCTCGATGCCTCGCTGGCCGAATCCAGGACAGATGACTACGCCATCCTGACCCTTCAGCTGCTCAGCCACGTTCTCTTCTGTGAGATATTCTGAGTTGATGAATGTAATCTTCACCTTGTGGTCGTTGTAGGTGCCGGCATGCGAGAGACTCTCGCGGATGCTCTTGTAGGCATCCTGCAGGTCGTATTTTCCTACGAGACCGATGTTCACCGTCTCGGTAGCCTTGTTTCTGCGGTCGAGGAAAGCTCTCCAAGGACCCAGTGCAGGCTTCTCGCCGATAGGCTCGCCCATCTTGCGGAGGATGGCGGTGTCGAGGCCCTGGTTCTGCATGTTTACAGGCACCTCGTAGATGCTAGGAAGGTCTTCGCTCTGGATTACGCAGTCTAAATCTACGTTGCAGAAGCTAGCCACCTTCTTCAGGATTCCCTCTTCGAGATGCTTCTCGGTGCGGAGAATCAGAACATCTGGCTGAATACCTACGCTCTGCAGTTCCTTCACGGAGTGCTGGGTAGGCTTTGTCTTCAACTCGCCTGCTGCCTTCAGATAAGGCACATAGGTGAGGTGAACATTGACGGCGTTCTTGCCCAGTTCCCATTTCAGCTGTCGGATAGCTTCCATGTATGGGGCACTCTCGATGTCGCCGATGGTTCCGCCAATCTCGGTAATCACGAAGTCATAGTGATACTTCTTGCCGAGCAGCTTCACGTTGCGCTTGATCTCGTCGGTGATGTGAGGCACCACCTGGATGGTTTTGCCGAGATAATCGCCACGACGTTCCTTGTCAATGACTGCCTTGTAGATACGACCAGTGGTGAGAGAATTCGCTTTCGTAGTTTGAATGCCGGTGAATCGCTCGTAGTGTCCGAGGTCGAGGTCGGTCTCCATACCATCTACCGTTACGTAGCACTCACCATGCTCGTACGGGTTCAGTGTACCCGGGTCGATGTTGATGTATGGGTCAAACTTTTGGATAGTAATGTTGTAGCCTCTTGCTTGAAGAAGTTTACCGATGGATGATGAGATGATTCCCTTACCCAAAGAAGAAACCACACCACCGGTAACGAAGATGTACTTTGTTTCAGCCACGATATATATAATTTAAATTAGAATAATTTTGGGTGCAAAGTTACGATATTTTTGCGAAATACCAAAATTATTTGGGATAAAGCCCTTGGATTTATGAATTATTTATTACCTTTGTGCCCGAATAGATAAAATAAGGTATGAAAATAAGATTAGGACTACTCGTTTTGACGATTATTGCAGGGGCTGTTTCGGTAGAAGCACAACGCCTGCACAAGCGCACAGTGGTGAAAAAAGATACTGTGAAAGTGATGGAGCCAACCCTGGCAGAGAGTTATGCTGATTCTCTGTCGGCTCTGCGTGCCCGTATCGATTCCATCCAGCCCGTCAGGATGGATTCTGATGATTCCAGGTTTGCCAAGCTCTTTACTCCCCTCACGTTCTATCGCTCGCCTGCCAATCGATTCCTGCGATTGAAGCCTCAGGCTGGAGTGGGTGATTCGCTGGATGTGGAACTGGATGCTGCCTTGCTGGATATCTATCTGCGACGCCCAGATCTGGTGAAGGTGACCCAGCGCCATCTGGAAGAGGTGGGCGCACCTATTGTGGCTGACAACAGAAACAAGAAGCAGAAGCGCGACATCATTGAGGATGTGGCACCGAAGGCAATTGAACCGGATGCGGCGCCGATGGACATCGTCATCTTCCGACCTAACTTCTGGACTTTCGCAGGCGATTACTATCTGCAGTTCCTTCAGAACTACGTGTCGGACAACTGGTACAAGGGTGGCGAGAGCAACTATTCGCTGCTGGGTCGACTCACCATGCAGGCCAACTATAACAACAAGCAGAAGGTGAAGTGGGAGAACAAGCTGGAGATGAGATTGGGCTATCAGACTTCCAAAGGAGATTCCGTGCACAGCCTGAAGACTTCCGACGACTTGATCCGATACACCAGCAAGTTGGGACTCCAGGCTTCCCGCAAATGGTATTATACCATTCAGATGGTGGCGCAGACGCAGTTTGCCCATGGCTACAAGAGTAATGATAAGTTTGTTTATTCCGATTTCTTCTCGCCATTCAATCTGAACCTCTCTGTCGGTATGGATTATTCGGTGGATTGGCTCAACCACAGGTTGAAGGGTAGTGCCCATCTGGCTCCTCTGGCGCTCAACTGGAAGTATGTGGGCCGTGAGCGGCTTGCTACAAGATATGGTTTGAAGGAAGGTGAGCACGGGATGACCGATTACGGTTCGGAGTGTACCTTCGATTTGACCTGGCAGGTGATGGATAATTTGAAGTGGAAGACCCGTCTTTGGGGATATACTACTTATAAGCGCGCTGAGATAGAGTGGGAGAACACGCTCACCTTCCAGTTCAACCGCTATATTTCATCGAATATCTTCCTCTATCCTCGTTTCGACGATGGTGCGAAGCGTAAGGATGGCGACAGCTATTGGCAGTTTAAGGAATTCATGTCTATCGGATTCTCGTATTCGTTCTAGAAAGGGGATTGTTTGTAAATATAATAAAGGCTCGTTCCAATGTTTGGAGCGAGCCTTTATTGTATTTGTTAGAAACGGAAGCAGAATTCAGCATCTGCCATAGAGTAATTGTGCTTGGCCAGCGTCTTGTCGTTGACCAGCGCATACTCGGTGAGGATGGTGATTCGCTTGCCGATGTGGAAGTTCAAGCCAGCCTCATACTGGGTCTTCTGCATGTTATTCTTGCCGTTAGGCTGATACATGTCGTAACGTGCCTTGATGTCGATTCGGCTGTTCTTAGGCAGCTGAGCCAATGGGGCAATCACCAATCCATATACACCCTGTGCCTTGTCGCCGATTTTTGCATTCAGATTGCAGTCCTTGGCGTTGGCATCGTTGAAGTTGGTGATGCTCTTGGCAAAAGCCTTTCCGGTAGAGTGGATATATTCGGAGCGAACGGTCCAGCCATCCTGCTTGTATTCGAATGAGAAGGCATAGCGGTTTTGGCTGAGCTTGCGAACGCCAGAGCGTTCCTGAATGTCGGCAGTATAGGAGGCATCATGCTCGTCGGTCCATGTTCCCTTTCTTGCATAAGAACCCGTCCATCCGAAGGCACCGATACGCATGCCGCTCACTGGCATTACCCATACGCCACCAATCACATTCTTCTGATTATCAACGTCCTTGGTGTTGATGCCCTGTCCGTTGAACACACCAATCTGATAGTGCAGCAGGTTGCGGCCGTTGGCATTCTTGAGGAAATCACCCTGCAACTGCAAACCGATGTCACGACCATTGGAAGCGTGCTCTCCGGCACGATCGCTGAAACCTGCCAACTTGCTCACGTTCTGAGAATATCCCATAAATCCCTGGTCGATAGGGTGCATCGGATTCTCGAAAGTGAATGGGTTCTTAAACTGACCCACCTTCACCTTGAAGTATTCGTACTTCTGCCATTCAGCAAACAGATCCACCATTCTTGGGCTGGACCCCAGGTTGGAGGTATTGCCGTTAAACTGAATCTGAGTCTTCCAGTAGAAGTCGTCTGCAATGCGACCCTCCAAGGCGATACGGCCCATTCGGATGTTGAACGAGTTGGATTCCGCATTCTTCTGTCCGCTGTACTGATACTGGATCATGCCATATCCCGACAATTTTACATTGCTCAACCATGAAGGCAATTCGATGGCCTGCTTCTTTTGGGCGCTGGCAGAGACCGTAGTCAAAGCCATGAGCGCCAGGATGATACCTTTTTTCATCTTATTTCTATTTTGTTTTTAGGTTTATTTCTTTGCCGCGAGTTCTTCTGCAGTCAAGTCTTCCGCTTTAGCAGCTTCCAATGCAAGCTTTTCAGCTTCCTTTGCCGCCTTGGCTTCAGCTATCGCCTTCTCACGCTCTTTGCGCTCCTTCTTCTTCTGCTTGATTTCAGCATCGCTGCGCTTTTCGAGCAAAACGACGTTCTCTACGTGAGGAGTATGAGGGAACATATCTACCGGCTGAACGGCAGCCACCTTGTAGTGGTCGTCCATCAGCTGCAGGTCGCGAGCTTGGGTAGCTGGGTTGCAGCTTACATATACGATGCGGTTAGGTGCTGCGTTCAGAATCACGTTCACTACATCAGGGTGCATGCCGGCACGTGGAGGGTCGGTGATGATGACGTCTGGACGACCGTGTTGGGCGATGAATTCGTTGGTCAGAATATCCTTCATGTCGCCTGCATAGAAGAGGGTATTCTCTATGTTGTTCACCTGAGAATTCACCTTTGCGTCCTCTATGGCCTCTGGTACGTACTCGATACCGATTACCTTCTTTGCCTTGTGAGCCACGAAGTTGGCGATGGTTCCCGTGCCGGTGTAGAGGTCGTAGACCAACTCGTTTCCGGTGAGGTTGGCAAACTCGCGAGCCACGCAATAAAGGTGGTAAGCCTGCTCTGTGTTAGTCTGATAGAAACTCTTTGGACCCACCTTGAACTTCAAATCCTCCATCAGCTCGAAGATGTGGTCGTTGCCCTTGAAGAGGATGAGATCCAGGTCGTTGATGGTGTCGTTTCCCTTCTGGTTGTCCACGTACATGAGCGATGAAATCTGAGGGAACTTGTCAGCCACCTGCTGCATCAGTTCCAATGCTCTCTGCTCATCACCCTCCTCATCATAATGGAACTGGAACACGAGCATCCACTCGCCAGTGTTTGAATTACGAATCATCATATTGCGGAGCAATCCATGCTGCTCACGCAGGTCGTAGAAGGTGTAGTCGTGAGAATCAGCGTATTCGAAAACGAAGTTGCGGATTTCGTTGCAGAGGTCGTCCATCAGCCAGCACTTCTTGATAGGGTAAATCTTATCGAAGGCACCGGTGATATGGAAACCGATGGCGTTCTGGGCGTGGCGCTCCTTGAGGGAAGTGATGGTTTCTTCTTCCTTCTGAGGCAGCTGGGCCAGCTCCTCGGCGGTGAACCAGCGCTTGTTGCTGCATCCGAACTCAATCTTGTTTCTATACTCCTGGGTTTTCACGCTGCCCATGATAGGGCGGAACTCAGGAAGCTCAATCTTGCCGATGCGGGTGAGCTGGTCTTCCACCTGCTTCTGCTTCGCCTTGATCTGCTCCTTGTAAGGGAGGTTCTGCCATTTGCAACCGCCACAGATGCCGAAGTGCTCGCACATAGGCTCCTGTCTTACGTCGCTCTTCTTGATGAAGCGAACTACCTTCGCCTCGCAATACTTATGTTTTTTCTTAACTACCTGCAAATCTACCACATCGCCAGGCACGCAGAAAGGCACGAAGATGACCTGGTCATCTACGCGAGTGATGCACTTACCCTCGGCAGCTACTGCCTCAATGGTGATGTTCTCCAAAAGCGGTAATGGTTTACGTTTTCTTGCCATAATAATGTTTTGTATTTCTTTATGGCTGCAAAGTTACTACATTTTTGCGAGAAATGAAAGATTTGTCCCGATTATTTTTAGTCTTGTCCCGGATGTCGGGATGGCGAAGGTGGAAAAGGCAGAAAAGTGGAAAGTCAGAAAGTGAAAAGGTGAAAGTGAAAAAGTGAATTTTCTCTAAAAGACGAGTTACAGATGTTTTGCTATTGTATATAGTATAGTTTGTTATTATATATAATAAGGTAGTACTTACGCGCGTACATTATTATATAAGATTTTATCTTTCTTATCTTGTAATTTCAGTCATCCATATCTTGTAATTTATAGCTTATATCTTATATCTTTTCATTGTATTCACCAAATTCACCATTCACCAAATTCACTTTTTCTCTTTTACCATTCACTAAAATCACCTTTTCACTTTCACTTTTTCACTTTTGCCAAATGTGACTTCCTACGTGGCGACGTAGCAATTCCTACGTCGCCACGTAATATTTCCCGCGTCGCGACGTAGGAATCAGGGCATCAGGAGAACCCCAAATGTTGTTAAAAGTATTTGAATCGCAATCTCGGCTCACTTTTAAATTCCCCACAATTTCCAACTTTTTCTTGGGGATTGTTAAAAATATCCCCGTGTGTGCGACAACAGTTTAAAATGTAATCTCGGGATAGCAAAAAAGCGTATAAAAGTTTGGTGGTTTCAAAATAATGTTGTATTTTTGCATCATCAACTAAGAATTGGTAATAACCAAATTATATAATATTTTTGAACCTATAAAATATGAACGAAAAAAGAGTTTATACGTTCGGCAATGGAAAAGCCGAAGGAAATGCGAAGATGCGTGAAGAACTTGGCGGTAAGGGTGCAAACCTCGCCGAGATGAACCTTATTGGTGTTCCTGTTCCTCCAGGTTTCACCATCACAACTGATACCTGTAACGAGTATTATGAGGTGGGTGAGGAGAAAATCAAGGAACTCCTTCAGGACGAGGTAATGGCTGCAGTGGCTCATACGGAGGCTTTGATGAATAGCAAGTTCGGTTCTGTAGAGAATCCTCTTCTCGTATCTGTTCGTTCAGGAGCTCGTGCTTCTATGCCAGGTATGATGGATACTATCCTCAACCTCGGTTTGAATGATGAAGTGGCTGAGGGCTTGGTTAAGAAGACCGGTAATCCTCATTTCGTATATGACTCATATCGCCGTTTCGTACAGATGTACGGTGACGTCGTTATGGGACTGAAGCCTGTGAACAAGGAAGATATCGACCCATTCGAGGCCATCATCGAAAAGGTGAAGGAAGAGCAGGGTGTGGTTCTCGATAAGGACCTCTCTGTAGAGTCTCTCAAGAAACTCGTTGAGCTCTTCAAGGCAGCTATCAAGGAGCAGACCGGTCAGGATTTCCCTACCAACCCAATCGATCAGCTTTGGGGTGCTATCTGCGCCGTGTTCCGTTCTTGGATGAACGAGCGTGCTATCCTCTATCGCAAGATGGAAGGTATTCCTGATGAGTGGGGTACTGCCGTTTCTGTGATGGCGATGGTATTCGGTAACATGGGCGAGACTTCTGCTACAGGTGTTTGCTTCTCTCGTGATGCAGGTAATGGTGAGAACCTCTTCAATGGTGAGTATCTTATCAATGCACAGGGTGAGGACGTAGTAGCTGGTATCCGTACACCACAGCAGATTACAAAGATTGGTTCTCAGCGCTGGGCTGAGCGTGCCGGTATTTCTGAGGAGGAGCGCGTAGCTAAGTATCCTTCTATGGAAGAGGCTATGCCTGAACTCTACAAGGAGCTCGACGCTCTCCAGGATAAGCTGGAGCACCACTATCACGATATGCAGGACATGGAGTTCACCGTACAGGAAGGTAAGCTCTGGTTCCTCCAGACACGTAATGGTAAGCGTACAGGTACCGCTATGGTGAAGATTGCTATGGACCTCCTCCACGAGGGTATGATCGACGAGAAGACTGCTATCCTCCGTTGTGAGCCTCAGAAGCTCGATGAGCTTTTGCACCCGGTATTCGATAAGCTGGCTCTCTCTAAGGCTAAGGTCATCACTCAGGGTCTCCCTGCTTCTCCAGGTGCTGCCTGCGGTCAGATCGTATTCCACGCTGACGATGCTCAGGAGTGGCACGAGGATGGCAAGAAGGTCATCATGGTTCGTATCGAGACTTCTCCTGAAGACCTCGCTGGTATGTCTGCTGCCGAGGGTATCCTTACCGCTCGTGGTGGTATGACTTCTCACGCTGCCGTTGTTGCCCGTGGTATGGGTAAGTGCTGTGTATCTGGTGCCGGATCTATCAATGTAGACTACAAAACTAAGACTGTAGAGATTGAAGGCGTAGTTTACAAGGAGGGTGATTACATCTCTCTGAACGGTACTACCGGTCAGGTTTACGCAGGACAGATTGAGACAAAGGCTGCAGAGCTTTCAGGCGACTTCAAGGAGCTGATGGACCTCTGTGACAAATATACAAAGATGGAGATCCGTACCAATGCAGATACTCCACACGATGCTGAGGTAGCTCGTGCATTCGGTGCCAAGGGTATCGGTTTGACACGTACAGAGCACATGTTCTTCGATGATCAGAAGATTGTTGCTATGCGTGAGATGATTCTGGCAGACTCAGTAGAGGGTCGTGAGAAGGCTCTTGCCAAGCTCCTCCCATATCAGAAGGCTGACTTCTACGGCATCCTCAAGGCTATGGATGGCTGCCACGTGAACATCCGCTTGCTCGACCCACCTCTCCACGAGTTCGTACCACACGATAAGGCTGGTCAGGAGACTATGGCTAAGGAGATGGGCGTAAGCGTTGAGGAAATCAAGAAGCGTGTGAACTCTTTGGCAGAGAACAACCCAATGCTCGGTCACCGTGGTTGCCGTCTCGGTATCACATTCCCTGAAATTACAGCTATGCAGACTCGTGCCATCCTCGGTGCAGCTTGCGAGTTGAAGAAGGAAGGTTACAACCCATGTCCAGAAATCATGGTTCCGCTCATCGGTACCGTTCAGGAGCTCAAGCAGCAGAAGGCTATCATCCTCGCTACTTCTAAGGAAGTATTCATCGAGTACGGTGTAGAGGTTGAGTTCGAGATCGGTACAATGATTGAGATTCCTCGTGCTGCCCTTACTGCAGGTCAGATTGCAGAGGAGGCTCAGTACTTCTCATTCGGTACTAACGACTTGACACAGATGACCTTCGGTTACTCTCGTGATGACATCGCTTCCTTCCTCCCTGCATACATGGAGAAGAAGATCTTGAAGGTTGACCCATTCCAGGTTCTCGACCAGGAGGGTGTTGGTCAGCTCATCAAGATGGCAGTAGAGAATGGTCGTGCTACCCGTCCTAACCTCCGCACAGGTATCTGCGGTGAGCACGGTGGTGAGCCTTCATCAGTTAAGTTCTGTGCTAAGGTTGGTATGAACTATGCTTCATGCTCTCCATTCCGTGTGCCTATCGCACGTTTGGCTGCGGCGCAGGCTGCTGTTGAGGAGTAAATCTTTTCTGAAGAAGATAAGTACGATTAATAGATTAGATAATTTGAGGGGGAAGTGTTTCGCCAGAAACACTTTCCTCTTTTTCGTTTTTTTAGCGATTGTTGGATAGAAAAACACGAAAAAACTTGCAGATTACAATTATTTTCTGTACTTTTGTCGGAAAATAGATTTTATGTCTGCAAGAGAAGAAAAGGAAAAAGAGAAATTTACCAAAGAAACAGTCGTAAAATATTTCTTTGATATGAGTAAATCTACTTATACTATAATGGTTTTAGGTGGGTTGGCTGCTTTGTTTGGTATAGTTAAAACAGATGAAGGTGGTACAATAAGTGCCATTTTATTAGGTGTAGTATTATCTACAGTCTTATCTGTTATTGGTTATATAATTTCAAAACGTTAAAATTATGAATACATTGGCTTTAACTTTTGCAATATGCTTAGTTCCAGCGACGGCATTTTTGATTTGGCTCTTTACCCCTTGGGGAAAGAAATGGTCTAAGGAATTGTAGTGATGAAGAAGATAAAATATATAATGTTGGCTTGCTTGCTGACTGCAAGCCTGGGCATGGAAGCCAAGTCGATGAAAGACTTGCTGGTTTCGATGCCCGATTCGATGATGCCTACTCTCAACAGTAACCTGCGACTGGAATTTTCAGAGTTGCAGGAGATGGGTGTGAAGGCTGAGGTGAAGAACCTCTTGGGTGAGGTGAGCGTGATGGATACGCTCACTCAGGACTTCGTGCAGGTACGTATGAGCAAGGTTTCTACTTTGCAGATGAAGAAGTTGCCAATGGAAAATGGCGACTCGGTGCTCTGTGTGGTCAAATCGTTCGCCGGACCAGAGAAGGAGAGTGAACTCTATTTCTTTAATCAAGAATGGAAAGTGCTTGATGCAAGCCGTTTCTTGGGTGGCAAGCGCATGGAAGATTTGGCGGAAACGCTCGTTCAGAAGCCCGATACGATGAGCGAAAGTCGCTTTGCGGATTTAAAGACGATGATTGAGCCTAAGATGGTGAGTGCTTTGCTCTTGCAGAACGAGAATGCACTGGTGGTTCGATTGGCTTCGCCATTGCTTTCGGCAGATGACAAAAAGGCGGTAAATGTCATAAAATTGCAAAGAAAGTTTAATTGGAATGGTAAAAGCTTTAAGGAGAGTTAAATACCTGAAGTTTTTTACAATAAATTATTGCAGGTTACGAGATTATTTGTAACTTTGCATCGTGTTTTTCATGGTATTAGATTATTAAGGTTAATAAAAGATTGGTTGTCGTGAGACAATCAATTTTTTTTTTTGTGCCTATTTGAAGGTGTTTGGGTTGTTTAGAAGATAAACAACCCAATGATTCCACAGATGAAAAGCAGCAAAATCGGATTTGCTTTCTTGGCTTTGGTGAAATAGAATGCACCCAGAAAGAGTGCTACGCTGGCTCCGAAAGCAAATGGATTGTCGGTTGGCGATCCGAAATTCTCTTTATTCATCAGAAGTATGGCAGCAGCAGCTATCAGTCCGATGATGGCAGGACGAAGTCCGGCAAAGATATCCTTCACAATCTTGGAATCCTTATGGGTTATCAGATAACGGCTGATGAGAATCATGATGATGAAGGGCAACCACATGATGGAGAGGGAGGCCAGGAAGGAACCCAAACAGGCTGCCCAGGTAGGATAACCGGCATGAAGACAGGCGGTATAGCCCACGTAGGTGGCACAGTTGATGCCGATAGGTCCCGGGGTTGACTGGCTGATAGCCACAATATCCGTAAACTCGGCATTGGTAAGCCAATGACTCTTCACTACGGTTTCGTTGTGAATGAGCGAAAGCATCGCATATCCACCACCAAAATTAAATGTACCAATCTTGGTAAATATCAGGAATAACTTTAAAAATAGCATTTTCTAACTATAAACCTATAAACTATTAACTTTTAACTATAAACTTTCCATAAAGCCATCCCAGCACGCCGGCTGCAATGATAATATAGATAGGCGAGATGCCGAATGCGGCAATCAGCAGGCAGCAAACTACTGGTATCCAGATGTTGTAGCGGTTGATGTTTGCCGTCTTTGCCATCTTGAAGCAAGGAGCTGCAATCAGCGCTACCACGGCAGGACGAACACCTGCAAAGAACTTGCCCACCCAATAATTGTCCTTGAACTGCTGGAAGAACATGGCAATGATGAGGATGGCGATGATGGAAGGAAGGGCAATGCCGATGGCACCCACGATGCCACCCCATACCCCCTTCAGCTTGTAACCGATGTGGCTAGCCATATCGATAGCAAAGATGCCTGGAGTGGTTTGAGCCACCACCATGATGTCCATGAATTCCTGTTTATCCATCCATTTGTTCTTATCCACGAATTCCTGTTCCATGATAGGTATCATGGCGTAGCCTCCACCCAGGGTAAAGGCACCAATCTTGTTACACGTAAGGAAAAACTTTACTAACATTATCTCTTTTATATTTTGATTTCGGGTGCAAAATTACATATTATTTGTTAAATAAGCTAGCTTTCCGAAGGAAAATCTTCAAAAATCTGTGTTCTTTAAGATAATTTGTGTATCTTTGCAAGATATAATCTGCAAAGCAATCCAGTTAATAACGAAAGGATGCAATCTGCAGAAAAATAAATTTAAACCAAAGAAAAAGAATTTAAGGATATGAATCTAAAAGTACGTTTGGCAGTGATGAACTTCCTGGAGTTCGCTGTTTGGGGAGCCTATCTCACTTCTATGGGCAACTATCTCGGCAAGGCCGGAATGGGTGCAGAAATCTCCTGGTTCTATACCATTCAGGGTATAGTATCTATCTTCATGCCTACCTTGATGGGTATTGTGGCGGATAAGTATATCCAGCCGCAGAGACTCCTGGGCTATTGCCATCTGCTGGCGGGTCTCTCGATGATAGGGCTGTTCCTGATGGGAGAGGCGAGTGCCATGCCTGATGAGGCTCTCTTCATGACGGTTTATACCTTCAGCGTCGCTTTCTATATGCCTACGCTGGCACTGTCGAATACTTCGGCGTTCACTATCCTGAAAAACCATGGGTTGGATACCATCAAGGACTTCCCGCCTATCCGAGTCTTCGGCACCGTGGGCTTCATTGCCACCATGTGGATTGTCAACTGTGCTACCTGGGATCATGGCTCGTTCATGTTCCTCTTTTCGGAAAATGCTTATAAGTTCCAGTATACCCACCTCCAGTTCCTCGTTTCTGGTGTGTTGAGCATCGTGCTCTTCCTCTATTGCTTCAGTCTGCCTCAGTGTCCGCTGGTCAAGAAGGAAGCTCGCAGTTGGGTGGAGACCTGGGGCTTCGATTCCTTCAAGCTCTTCAAGAGTCGTGAGATGGCGCTGTTCTTCATCTTCTCATGTATGCTCGGAATGAGCTTGCAGGTAACCAATGGTTATGCTACTCCATTTATCACCAGTTTCAAGGGTGATCCAAGCATGCTTGATACATTTGCAGCCAACAATGCCACACTCCTGGTATCAATCTCTCAGGTGGCAGAGGCACTCTGCATCCTCCTGATTCCATACTTCCTGAAGCGTTATGGCATCAAGGTGGTAATGCTTATCGCCATGTTTGCATGGGTATTCCGATTCGGATTCTTCGGATTGGGCAACCCTGCATTCCCTGGTGTCATTCTCTTCGTGCTCTCCTGCATCGTCTATGGTGTGGCTTTCGACTTCTTCAACGTGTCGGGTGGTCTGTTCGTAGACCAGAAGTGCGAACCTAAGATCAGAGCATCTGCCCAGGGTTTGTTCATGCTGATGACCAATGGCTTGGGTGCATCTATTGGCACAATTCTTGCAGGACAGGTGATTAACCATTACTGTCACTGGGAAAATGGATATTTGATGGGCGATTGGCAGACTTGCTGGTTTATCTTCGCAGGTTATGCTCTTGTGGTCGGAGTTGCCTTCGCCGTATTGTTCAGACCAAAGAAGGAGACAAAACAATGATGTATAAATTAATTTATAAAGGGACTTTTTCTATTCCAGAGGCAGATGATGCCTGCGTAATCACGCTTACCGACATGGCGGAGACCCGTGCGCTCTCTATTGTGTTGGCTAAGGAGATGGCGAGCGAAATCAAACGACATGAGCGTAAGGCTGAAGAAACCAGAAATCATCTGGTTGACGTGTTTACGCAGGTGATGAAAGATGAGGAAATAACTCATTACCGCATTGAGTTCGAGGGTATTCAAGATCGTGGTTTCAAGGCAAATCTGGTAAATACGATAACCGGCAAGGGCTATGAACTTCTTCCGGAAACGGCTGTGCTGCTTTCGTTGACAAGTGGTTATGAGATGTGCGCCCCTCTGGAGGTGCTCCAGAAGTTCTCTACACCTTTTAATAAGGAAGTGATGAGTGTGGCTCTTCCAATCATGAGTTTGCCTGATTCTCTGCTGCAGAAGGCGTTGGATAAGGCTGTGGAGGAAGAAAACTACGAGGGTGCTTCCTTCATCCGCGATGAGATGAAGCGCCGTGAGGAAAAAAATAAGAAGTAACATAAAGAAATTGGATATTTCAAGAAAGAAATTAGATATTTCAAAGAAAGAGATTTGATATTTCTATGAAAGAGGTTAGATATTTCTATGTGCCTGAGGCAGCAACCCAGGTGGAATTGCCTGCCGAGGAGGCTACCCATGCGCTCCGTGTGCTGAGATTGAAGGGCGGTGACGAGATTTTCCTCATGGATGGGGAAGGCTCGTTCTATCGTGCCGAGGTGACTGCGGCTTCCAGCAAGCGCTGTCTCTATGAAATCAAGGAAACGATGCCGCAGAAGCGTGCCTGGAAGGGCCATATCCATCTGGCGATTGCTCCTACCAAGATGATGGAGCGCATCGAGTGGATGGCGGAGAAGGCTACGGAAATCGGATTCGATGAACTGTCTTTTCTCAACTGCCAGTTTTCTGAACGCAAGGTGGTAAAGACGCCAAGAATCGACAAGATTGTGATTTCTGCCGTGAAGCAGAGTCACAAGGCATGGAAACCGGTGGTCAATGAACTGGAGAGTTTCAAGGAGTTCATCCAGACGCCTCGCTCAGGCAGAAAGTTCATCTGCCATTGCTACGAGGAGATAGAGAAGAAAGACTTCTTCCAGGAAATCTCGTCATTCTCTGATAGTGCTGAAGGCAACGATGCATCCTCTGCTGATATTACGGTATTGGTAGGTCCGGAAGGCGATTTCTCCATCGATGAGGTTCGTCTTGCCCTAGAGAATGGTTACGAGAGCGTATCCTTGGGAACCAGCCGACTTCGCACGGAAACGGCGGGTCTGGTGGCGGTTCACATGGCGCATATCGCAAGAAGACTATAACAAAGATGATATAAGAAAAAATACATAAGTGTTAGTTTTTGTGATGAAAAGATTGTATAAGAACTTGGTTTTTATGGGCTTAGCAATAACTTTCTTATTGCTAAGCTCCTGTTCTGGCAGCGATTACCTCAATGCCATTCCTAAGAAAAGTACTGCACTTATCTCCGTTGACATGAAGCAGATGACTGCTGATAAAAGCGACGAGGATAAGGCGGGCATGCTGAAAACTTTGCTCCATGTAGATGACGTAGATAATTGCGGCATCGATGTAAGCGAGAAGTTGTATCTCTTCGAAACGGCCGATGGCAACCTGGGACTCTGTGCCAAGGTGAGCAGCGAGGATGGCGTTTCTGATTGGCTCGCAACTCTCGCCAAAAAGCATATCGCCACCGAAGTAACGGAACGAAAAGGCTTCCATTTCTCGGTGTTGAAGAATTCCTGGCTCGTAGGATATTCTGATGAGGCTCTCCTCGTGATGGGTCCTGTGGTGGCTGATGCCCAGGCTCAGCTGCAGCAGCAGATGGTGAAATATCTCAAGGCTGATGAAGAGGATGGCATTACGGCTTCTCCTATGTTCGATCGTCTTTCGGGTATTTCGTCTCCGATGGCGATGGTGGCGCAGGCGCAGGCCTTGCCGGAAAAGTTTGTGGCTCCATTCACCCTGGGTGCTCCAAAGGATACCGACCCTTCACAGGTGGTTATTGCTGCCGAGATGAACGTGAAGGAGGGCATCCTGCAGATTCAGGGCGAGACTTTCTCTTTCAATAAGTCAATCGATAAGGCTCTTCAGAAGGCTCTTCAGAACTATCGTCCTATCAAGGGCAATTACGTGAAGTCGATGCCTGCCGATGCTCTGGCGGGTATCTTTATGAATGTGAAGGGCGAACAATTCCTCCCGATGATGCAGAGCAACCGCAGTCTGCAGACTCTCCTGATGGGCATCAACCAGGCGGTGGATATGGATAATATCATGCGTAGTGTGGATGGCGATATGGCTATCATGGTGCCAACCCTGGGCGATGCAAGCATGAAGATGATGATGGCTGCTAAGTTGGCGCATAGCAAATGGTTGGGTGATGTGGATTACTGGAAGACTTCCTGTCCTCCGGGTGCCAAGATTGCCAACTGGGGCAAGAATGCCTATTTCTATACCGATGGCAAGACTTCTTTCTACTTCGGAGTAACCGACGACAAGCAGTTCTTCAGCGGTAGCGACGAACTCTCTGCCCAATATGCCGTGAAGCCAAGCAATCATCCGATAGATGCGAAGATTCAGAAGCTCATCGTGGGTCAGAAACTGGCGATGGTCATCAACCTCGCCAAGAGTTCCAATGGTGATGGCTCTGGCAAGGACGATGCTATCTCTACCGTCACCGGCCTGCTCACCCCAATCTTCGGAAATCTCACTTCCGTGGTCTATACTTTAAAGGTAAAAGGGTAAAAAAGTAAAAAGGTAAAAAGTAAAAATGGGTTCATGTAAGGTTGCTTCTGCAATTAAACATGATACATTATTAATTATACATTATTCATTAAATAATATAAGGTGGAAAAGATTCAGCTTCATTCCGTTCTCCCGCAGGTCTTCGCCCAGCGTGACGACCTGAACTCGGAGATATGGAAGCAGGATGTTACCTTCGAGAAGGGACATCTTTATCTTGTAGAGGCAGAGAGTGGCAGCGGAAAAAGTACTTTCTGCAGCTATGTGCTCGGCTATCGTCACGACTACAGCGGAAGCGTGATGTTTGATCATGATGTTACCGCCAACTATAAGGTTTCTGATTGGGTAGAGATGCGAAAGCGTCACATCAGTCATCTCTTTCAGGAACTCCGTCTCTTCCCTGAGCTTACGGCGATGGAGAACGTGGAAATCAAGAACAAGCTTACGGGCTTCAAGACCCGTGAGCAGATTCTCAAGTGGTTTGATATGCTCGGTATTGCCGACAAGGTGGATGCTAAGATAGGCAGAATGTCGTTCGGACAGCAGCAGCGAGTAGCCATGATGCGCGCCCTCTGTCAACCTTTCGACTTCATACTCGCCGATGAACCGATCAGTCACCTCGATGATAACAACTCCCGCATCATGGGCGAAATCATGATGGCAGAGGCGAAGGAGCAGGGGGCTGGCGTCATCGTAACCAGCATCGGCAAGCACATGGATTTGCCTTACGAGCACGTGTTTAAACTTTAGTAAAGTTAATAATAAATGAATTTGGTTTGGAAATTACTTCGTCAGCATATCAGTATACCTCAGTTTGCAGGCTTTGCCTTTGCCAATCTCTTCGGTATGCTCATCGTCCTTTTCGGCTTCCAGTTTTATAAGGACGTGCTGCCTGTCTTCACCCAGGAAGACAGTTTTATGAAAGCCGACTATCTCATCATGAGCAAGAAGATAGGTATGGGAAATACCATCAGCGGTCGCTCAAATACCTTCTCGGGTGCCGAGATAGATGATGTAAGTGATCAGAAGTTCGTGAAGAAGGTGGGCAAGTTTACCTCCACCGAATACAAGGTAGATGCCCAGATGGGCGTAAACGGCGTGAATGTACTCAACAGCGAACTCTTCTTCGAGAGTGTTCCCGATGGTTTCGTGGATGTTCCGCTCAAGGACTGGAAATATACGCCAGGTTCCAAGGAGGTGCCTATCATCCTTCCGCGTACCTATATTAATATGTATAACTTCGGATTCGCCCAGAGCCACTCGCTGCCAAAGATAAGCGATGGTCTGATGGGAATGATAGATTTCAATATCTGCATCCAGGCTGGCGGCAAGAAAGAGATGTTCAAGGGAAAGGTAATCGGCTTCTCTTCCCGCCTCAACACCATCCTCGTGCCACAGGCGTTCATGGATTGGAGCAACCAGGAGTTTGCGCCTAATCAGAAAAGCGACCCTAACCGCCTGATAGTGGAAGTAGGAAATCCGGGCGACGAGAGCATCACCAAATATTTGGATGATAACGGCTACGAGGTGGAGACCGACAAGCTGGATGCCGAGAAGACCACCTATTTCCTGCGCATGATGGTGTCGCTGGTAATGATAATCGGACTGGTGATTTCTATCCTGAGTTTCTACATCCTCATGCTCAGCATCTATCTGCTGGTACAGAAGAACTCATCCAAGTTGGAGAATCTGCTGCTGATAGGTTACAGCCCTAACGATGTGGCGAAGCCATACCAGGTACTCACCATCTCGCTGAATGTAGTGGTTCTCATCATTGCATGGGTCATCCTTTTCTTCGTTCGTGGCTACTACATGGACTTCATCGAAGCCATCTTCCCTGATCTCGACGAGGGAACGATGCTCCCTGCCATCTGTCTGGGCTTGGTTCTGTTCCTGATAGTCTCCATCCTGAACATCGTAGCCATCCGCCGCAAGGTGATGAGCATCTGGCAAAGAAAAGAGTGAAAAATATTATAAGCAAAATCCATAAATAAATAATAATTTAAAGAAAATCTGCGTTATTTGCTTAACGCAGATTTTTTTTGTGTTTAAAAGCATAAAATTAACCCATTTGTAACACTTATATTGGATTTTTTGTTTAATTTTGCACTCGATAACGATATAAGAGGGAATATTTCCCAAACAATTAATTTAAATTTTATAAAAAAAAGGTATGCAGAAAAGATTGCATTTATTAGTGGCTTTGCTGGCCTTTATGGTATCCACAGCGATGGCGCAGATTACAACATCTAGCGTTAGTGGAAAAATCACAGCCAATGGCGAGGATGTCATTGGCGCAACAATCAAGGCTGTTCACCAACCTTCTGGTACAGTCTATCGTGCAGTGACCAACATGGATGGTCGCTATTCTATTCAGGGTATGCGCCCAGGTGGACCTTATGTTCTGGAAGTAACCTACGTGGGTTACAAGAACAAGCAGGTGAAGGGCATTTCTCTTTCTCTTGGTCAGAACACAGTCTTGAACGAGACTTTGGCTGAGGATGCTGCTCAGTTGGAAGATGTTGTGGTTGTAGCCGACCGTAACAACAACATGCGCACCGACCGTGCGGGTGCTACAACAAGCATCAATGCCGACCAGATTGAGGCTGTTCCAACCGTATCCCGTAGCATGAACGACCTCTTGAAGTTGACCCCTCAGGGTGCCAACGTAGGTAGCGGTTTCTCTGTAGGTGGTGGTAACTACCGTCAGTCTTATGTTACTGTGGATGGTGCAGCGTTCAACAACGCCTTCGGTATTGGTGGCAACCTTCCTGGTAACGGATCACCAATTTCTCTGGATGCTTTGGATCAGATTTCTGTATCTTCATCTCCATACGATGTTCGTCTGAGTGGATTTACAGGTGGTGCTATCAGCGCCGTAACCAAGAGCGGTACCAATGATTTCAAGGGTACAGCTTATATGTACACCACCAATTCTCACTTGCGTGGTAACAAGGTGAGCGATTACGAGTTGAACCGTCTTCAGTCTCACTCTACTACTTGGGGTGCCAGCTTCGGTGGTCCTATCATCAAGGATAAGTTGTTCTTCTTCGCCAATGGTGAGTATCAGAGCAACATCTCTGCCGGTCCTTCTGGCACAGCTCGTGTAAATGCTTCTGATGAGTGGTCTCCATCATCTGGTACTGTTCATCGTCCATTGCAGAGCGATATGGACAATATGCTCAGCTTCCTCAACAAGACCTATGGTTACAACCCAGGTCGTTATCAGGGATATTCTCTTGATACTCCATCATACAAGTTCCTGGCTCGTATCGACTGGAACATCAACGAGAACAACAAGTTGAACTTCCGTTTCTCTAAGAGTCACGATAAGGATTCTTCATCTCCATCCAGCTCTACAACCCCATTCAAGGATTCTGTTATTTATCCTGGTGGTGTTTCTGATGGTGTTACTATCTCTGGCGGTAAGTCTCAGGCAGGCCGTACTGCCAACTCTGGTCTCTACTTCGAGAGTGCCCGCTACTATCAGGAGAAGAACTTTACTTCTTTCGCTGCTGAGTGGAACTCTAAGTGGGGTGGTGTAAACAATGTGCTCCGTGCCACTTACTCTTATCAGGATGAGCCACGTACTTATGTGGGTGGTATGTTCCCAACAGTGGATATCCTGAAGGATGGTGCTTACTATATGGGCTTTGGCCCTGATCCATTCACCGAGGGTAACCTCCGTCAGGTGAAGACATTCGTTGCTACTGATGAGGCTACATGGGCGATGGGTATCCAGAACTTCACTGCCGGTGTTCAGTTTGAGACCAACAAGGCTACCAACGGCTTCGGTGCCGCTTCTGCCGGATACTATGTATTCGAGTCTATGGACGATTTCATGAGCGGTAAGGCTCCTAGAAGCTATGGTGTTACCTTCCCAATGGATGGTTCCAGCCAGTTCCAGGCTACCATGAAGTACAACCAGTTCTCTGCCTATGTTCAGGATCAGGTTAACTTCTCCGACCGTTTCCGTCTCACCGCAGGTTTGCGTTTCGAGTTGCCTATCTATCCAGAGTTGGAGAACTGCTACAACCAGAACTTCGCCAACCTGAAGTGGAAGAACGATGCTGGCGTAGAGTCTCAGTATGCTACTGATCAGCTTCCTGATGCTACATTGACTGTTTCTCCTCGTGTAGGTTTCAACTGGGATATCCTCGGCAACCATAAGTTGGTTCTCCGTGGTGGTACAGGTTACTTCGTAGGTCGTCTGCCTTTCGTATGGCTTGTTTCTGCTGTAAGCAACGCTGGTTGCGGTCAGTACACCTATTATTATAATACTGCATCTGATAAGGGTGCCAAGTATTTGATGGATAAGTTCTATCAGAGCCGTGACGAGCAGGTGAAGATCTTGCAGCAGCAGGGCTTGGCTGTGGATCGTGCCAATGCAGCAGCTCCTTCTACTCCTACCATCATCGACAAGGACTTGAAGATGAATGCTACCTGGAAGACTTCTCTGGCATTGGATGCCAAGTTGCCTTACGATGTTGACTTCTCTCTGGAGGGTATCTATAGCCGTGAGTTCAATCCTGCTACTGTAGTGAACCTCGACCGTTATTGGGATGGAAAGTCATATACGGAGTTGGCTCCTGGTGACAAGCGTAAGTGGTATTCACGCAACTCATCTATCAACCCTTATATGATAACAAATGCTGGTAACAAGGCATACTATTACTCAGTTACAGCATCTTTGGCTAAGAAGTTCGCTTTCGGTTTGAACCTCTCTGCATCTTACACCTATTCAAAGGCTAAGTCTTATGGTGATGGTGTAGGCGACCAGGTTTCTTCAGCCTACTATAACAACCGTTTCTCTGTAAATGGTAACAACGATAAGGAGTTGGGTTATGGTACCTACGTAGCTCCTAACCGTTTGCTCATCTCTGCTTCTTACAAGAAGGATTATGGCCATAACTTCGGTTCTGAGGTTGGCTTGATTTACGAAGGTATGAACATGGGTTATGCTGATGGTTACAGCTGCACACGTTACACTTACCAGTTGACTGGCAATGTGGTTAACGACTACGGTTCTAACGGTTTGGTTTACATCCCAGCTTCTCGCGAGGCTTTGAACGAATGGAAGTTTACTGACGTTAAGGATAAGGCTGGTAACGTAACCTACAGTGCTGATCAGCAGAAGGATGATTTCTGGGCTTACATCAACCAGGATGATTACCTGAAGAATCACAAGGGTGAGTATGCTGAGCGTGGTGGTGCTGTGATGCCTTGGCATCATCAGTTGGACTTCAAGTTCAACCAGAACTTCTACCTCAACGTAGGTGGTCAGAAGAATACACTCCAGTTTGGTGTTGATATCAAGAACCTCGCTAACCTGTTGAACAACAGTTGGGGTCTCTACAAGACTGTTAACAACACCAAGTTGCTGAAGTATACAGCTGGCAAGAATGGAGCTACTGGTTCTTTCCAGTTCCAGAAGAATGGAAAGAATGTATTGTCTAAGACATACACCAACTACACCAGCTTCAACTCTACCTATTCTATCCAGTTCTCTATCCGTTACATCTTCAACTAACGGATAAGGTTCTCAGGGAAGAATAATAAGATTCAAGTCTGAATAGATAAGACTTGAAGCAGAATAGATAAGCCATAAAATATCGGATGCACTTCTCTAGTAAGTAGGGGAGTGCATCTTTTTTTATCTGCGTACTGGGGAGTTATAGTCTGTTGTTTATATCCCAAAACACCCATTTCTGGTTCTTTTTCCAATCTTAATCGAATTTTCTTCCTCTAAAAACTTGTTATTTCAAAAATTTTGTTTAAATTTGCAGCTAAGAAGTATAAAAAGGATTAAGTAAGTCTTCTGGGAAGATAAAATCCTGTTATTATTAACCAATTTATCTGAAATTCTATGCAGAAAAGATTGCATTTACTCGTGGTTTTGCTAGCCTTCGTTGTCTCTACGGCGATGGCGCAGATTACCACATCAGGCATCAGCGGTAAGGTAACATCCGACAATGAGAATGTCATCGGTGCTACCGTTACTGCCATTCACCAGCCTTCGGGTACGGTGTATCGTGCCGTGACGAATATCGATGGCCGTTACACCATCCAGGGTATGCGTCCGGGTGGACCTTACAAGGTTGAAGTATCTTACATCGGATACAAGGACAAGAGTGTCAACAATGTAAACCTGAGCTTGGGTGAGACTACCAACCTCGCTTTCTCCTTGAAGGAGGATGCACACCAGCTTCAGGAAGTGGTGGTGGCTGGTAAGGCGGGTCTCGCAGCCTCTCGTACAGGTGCAGCCACCAGTATGAATGCCGAACAGATCAACAATATGCCTAGTATCACTCATGGTATCGCAGATGTGGCTCGCTTGAACCCTCAGCTCACGGTTACCAATTCGGGTAACATGTCGTTCGCCGGCACCAACAACCGATACAACAACTTCATGATTGATGGTGCGGCTAATAACGATGTGTTCGGTCTGGCTTCCAGCGGTAACAACGGTGGTCAGGCAGGTGCTCAGCCTGTGTCTATGGAGACCATCGAGCAGATTCAGGTTTCTGTGGCTCCTTTCGATGTGCGACAGAGCGGTTTCACCGGTGGTGCCATCAATGCCATCACCAAGAGTGGTACCAATAAGTTCCATGGTTCTGCTTACTACTATGGCTACAACCAGGACCTCATCGGTACCAAGTATCCTTATCTGGATGGCACGGGTTATGCGCCTAAGTATCAGAAGCAGACCCAGTACAACATGGGTGTCACCCTGGGTGGACCTATCATCAAGAACAAGCTCTTCTTCTTTGCCAACTACGAGCGTACCAACAAGGAATATCCTAACCTCTATGGCGTGGATTCAGGCAACTCGAAGGTGAATACTGAGCAGGCTAAGGACATCATGAATATGTTGCAGAAGATGGCAGAAAAGCAGGGTGTGGCTTTCAACGATTACTTCAGCAATCAGGATATCTACACCAAGAGCGATAAGGCGGGCTTGAAACTCGACTGGAACATCAACGAGTTCAATAAGTTTGCCATCCGCTGGAGTCTGGTCAAGGCAGAGCAGTTGAGTGGCGGCGGCAGTGCATCCAGCTTGAACACCTACGCCTACAGCTATCCTTTCAAGAGCAATACCAACTCTTTCATCGCTGAGCTTCAGAGCCGTATCTCTCCAAACGTGAGCAATGAGGCCCGTGTCAGCTTCGTAAGAGTACGCGATAGCCGTGACATCAAGGCTAACCTCCCTATGATTTCCATCACAGGTGTGGGCAGCGGTACGGTGAACATCGGTACAGAGCGCAATTCTCAGGCTAACTACCTGAATCAGGACATCTGGACCATTGAGGACAACCTGACATGGCTCCGTGGTAACCATACCTTCATCTTCGGTACCCACAACGAGTTCTACCATTTCAAGAACATGTTCATCTCTGATAAGTTCGGTTCTTATACCTTCAAGGGTTATGACAACTTCAAGGCTTATTACGATGATTACATGGCTGGAACATTGGATCCAAAGAAGGCTTACATGAACCAGTATCGATATGGACAGGCTAATACCGATGTAACCGGTGATCCTAACTGGGCTTCTGAATTCTCTTCTGGTCAGTTCGGTTTCTATGCGCAGGATAAGTGGAATGCCAGCAACAATTTCACTCTTACCTATGGTCTCCGTCTGGATATTCCTGTGTTCTTCGATACACCAATGGAGAATGCTGAGTTCAACGCCTTGTCAGAGAAGATGGGTTGGGGTATGAAGACCAACGATAAGCTCAAGTTCTCTCCAATGCTCTCTCCACGTGTCGGATTCCGTTGGGATATCAACAGCGATCGTAAGTTCATCCTCCGTGGTGGTGCAGGTGTCTTCACCGGTCGCATCCCATTCGTTTGGGTAAGCAACAACTTCTCTGGCACAGGTCTGCAGCTTTCTTCATACGACAGCAACAACTCTTCTACCAAGGGCTTGGAGCTCATCCTCGCCCCAAGCAAGCAGAATGCCAATGCCGATAAGATGAAGGTGAGTGCCGGTAGCCAGGATGTTGCCGTTTGCAGCAAGAACTTCAAGTTTGCCCAGAACCTCCGTCTCAACCTCGGTTTCGACTTCGAACTGTTGGGAATCGACTGGACTGCTGAGGCCATCTACTCAAAGACATTGAATGATATTCTCTATAAGAACCTGGCTCAGGAGCAGAGTGGTGAAACCTTCTCTCAGAAGTATGGTTACGAGTGGGACAACCGTCCGCTCTATCAGAGTGTTGTGAAGGGAACTCCTATCGCAGGTGTCTATGCCTTGGGTAATACCTCTAAGGGTCATACCATCAACCTCTCTCTGAAGGCAGAGAAGCATTTCGACTTCGGTCTCGACCTGATGGCAAGTTATACATGGACCCGTTCTCGCAGTGCTGCCAATGGCGGTTCTTCTGTGGCTAAGAGTTCATGGACTTATCAGTATACTCATCGCGACTGTAACGACTTGGAGGTGGGTAACTCTGCCTACAACGTGCCTCACCGCATCCAGGCATCTGCTTACTACCACATCGACTACGGTCATCAGAAGCAGTGGAAGACAACCCTGGGTGTCATCTACCAGGCTAAGAGCGGTTCACCTTACACCTATTATTATTATGGCGACGTGAACGAGGATGGTTCCAAGGGTAATGACCTGTTCTTCATCCCAACAGATGCACAGATTGACAAGATGCGCTTCGAGGAGACCAAGTATAACAACAATACCTTCACCAAGCGCATGTTTGGCGATAACCATGGCGATAAGCTCACCGAGGAGATGCAGCGTGAGATGCTGAAGAAGTGGATTGCAGATGATTCTTACCTCAGCAAGCACCGTGGCGAGTACTACGAGCGTTATGCTGATAACCTGCCATTCGAGCATCATTTCGATGTTCACTTCGGTCAGAAGTACAGCTTCAAGGTAGCTGGTCAGATTAACTCCATCGAGTTGACTTTCGATATCCTCAATGTGGGCAACCTCTTGAATAAGGATTGGGGTCATACCTATGGTGATGGCTTCGGCACCTACTATTCTCCTGTTAACTATCAGGGTGGTGGTGTTTACCAGTTTACCGGTGCTTATGCTTACAAGAGCTATAGCGATTACTACAGCCGCTGGCGTGGTCAGATTGGTTTGAAGTATACTTTCTAAAAAAGCATATTTCATTTTGAAGTAAAAACAGATAAGATAATCAAGTAAAATAAAAGTCCCTGGAGATGTTTCCATTCTCCAGGGACTTTTATTTTGTTTCTTTTCATCTATGTCTATCTATATTCAAAGCTAAAAATGCCTATCCTCAAAGCTAAAAATATCTATCCTTAAGGCAAAAAATATTTTCCCTTAAGGCTAAATATATTTCTCCTTAAGGCTAATTATATTTCCTCTTCAGGCTATATAAATCTATCCTTTATGAGGAATCAGCTTTCCTTTAGATGAACAAATCCTTCTTAGGCATGCCCGGCATGTATTTCTGTCTCAGTTTTTCGAAGAAAGCCATGCTGTCGTTTGAGAAGCCGTGACCCTTCCAGGTGGATGTGTTCGTGATGAGAATCCAGCACTGACCGTCGGGATACTTCAGAACCAGTGCCGATGTACCGGCCAGTGAACCCGTTCGAATCCATGGGCGATTGCTCTTCGGCGTGTAGTTCCAGCCGATGGAATACTGATGGTCGGGCTGCTCGGTGGTCATAAACTGGATGCTCTTCTTGCTCAGGATATCCTTCACATGAGGCATTCCGTCGATGCTGGCAATGAAACGGCTCAGCTCGGCAGCCGAACCACACCAGGCTCCTGCACCCGACAGGCGTGGAAGGTCGGTGTCACCATAGCATTTCTCCACCAGTCGTCCACTGTTGTTGTATTCATACACAGGGATGCTGCCCTGGTGCATGTAGTACTTCGTCTCGTTGGGGCGGCGGTCCTTTAAGTAAGTGCCGGCAATGTGCATGTCGTAGCATCCGGCAGGCTGGAGCACATACTTCTGCATGAAGTTCTCGTATTTCATGCCGCTCTTCTTCTCAATCACCATCGAAAGAATCATGTAGCCCAGGTTGCTGTAGCATTTGCCCTGCCCTGGCGTATAACCCAGATGGCGCTTCAGCAGAATCCTGAGCAGCGTCTTGTGGTCGGGAGGAGTAGTGAGGCGGTTTTGCATCATGATGTATCGGGTGGAGGATACCGGGTCGCCGGCGTAGTTGTTGAAACCCGCCTGATGGCGAAGCAGCTGCTCCACGGTGATGTCGTAGTATCGCTGGTCCTTGATGCCATTATTATAGGTGGTATCGTTGAGGATTCCCTTCGGTCCGAACACTTTCTCGTTCAGCTTCAGTTTCTTCATCTCCTGCAGTTTCATGATGCCCACAGCCGTGATGAGCTTCGATACCGAGGCAAATCGCATCAGCATGTTAGGCTCCATTTTGATGCCCTTTTCCTTGTCTGCCCATCCGAATCCGCGGGCGTAGAGCAGGGAGTCGTTGCGGGTGATGACGAGCTGGGCACCGTTGATTTCCCATCGTTTCAGGTATCTCTCTACCACGGAGTCAATCTCATGGTATTCCTTTCCCTCGGTCAGGGCGTTCGAGATAGAGTCGTTGATGTGCGCCTTGGGCAGGGTATCCGTTTTTGCCTTCTCCTCAGATGATGAGCAGCGGGATACGCAGCTGTGCGTAGTCCATCCGATAAGGGCGGTGAACGTAATCAGTATGATAGCGATGCGTTTCTTTCTTAATCTTCTTGCCATTGTTTTCTTTAAAATATAGGTTTATGCCATGACTAGCTTCAGCTCCTGGGTGAGTTTGGCGATGGCTGGGTTCTCCTTCATCAGGTTGTCCAGCAATTCCCGTTTCGAGAGAATCTTGGTCACCTCGTTGGCTTCTGCCAGTCGATAGTCGATGGTTACAGATTGGTTGCCCAGTCCTATCTTGAAGGTTTGCAGTATTCTTCCCTTGATGCTCTGAATGTCGTTGAGCAGCAGCTGGTTGTCTACCACCACTTCGATGTTCGGGTATTGGGTAATCTTCGGAACCACCGCCTTCATGCGGTTGGCAAGACCAATGAAATCCTTCACGTTCTGCATTCTCAGACACATGCCTATCCATTGTCCTTCTACCTGTTCCTGGGTAAATTCGATATCCGTAGCCGTATCTGTATGGGCAGCCTGGGCGTTCGGGTCGTCCTTCAACTGGTCGATAGGATTATACGTGCGTCGGTTAGCCTCTTCCGTTTTCTTCAGGTTGGCAAAACTCATGCCTATGCCGCTCAGTTTCACCTGGCTTATCTTCTTCTTCGCAGGAGCACCATTTGGAGCAGCAGATGAATCGGAGATACCACCTCCTTGCATATTTGATGTAGGCGCAGCAGTAGCCGCAGCGACAGTCGCAGCTTCTCCCTCTGGGGATGAGGCTGTGCTTCCGCTCTCTTGCCCGGCACCTGCACCCTGAGCAGCAGGCTTAAGCTGGGCAATGATTTTCTGAAACAGGGATTTTAGTCTATGGGGCGTACGCCCCGCACTAGGCACGTCCTGGTCTTCCGGTTGTGTAATCTGTCCTATCTGTATCAGGGTAAGCTCTACCAGCAGGCGCTTGTTCGAACTCTGGCGATAGTGCACATCGCATTCGTTCATCAGTTTCAGTGCCTTATATAAGAAAGGTGTAGGCGCCTTCTTGGCCTGTTCGGCATACTTTGCCTTCTGCTCGTCGCTTACTTCCAGCAGGGGCAGGGTCTGAGGGTCTTTTGCCATCATCACGTTTCTCACGTGCTTGGCGAGTCCCTGAATCATGTTGCCGCCGTCGAATCCCTTGTTCAGGATGCCGTCGAGCACCACCATCATCTGGCTTATCTTGTTCTCTATGGCGAGGTCTACCAGCTTGAAGTAGTTGTCGCTGTCGAGCACGTTCAGGTCTTCTATCACCTTCTGGTAGGTGATGTCGCCCTGGCAGAAGCTTGCCGCCTGGTCGAAGATGGAGAGGGCGTCGCGCATACCGCCGTCTGCTTTCTCGGCGATGACAGCGAGCGCCTGGTCCTCGTATTTCACGCCTTCCTTCTCTGCCACCATCTTCAGGTGGGCGATGGTGTTAGCCACGGTCATGCGCTCGAAGTCGTAAATCTGGCATCGGCTCAGGATGGTAGGCAGAATCTTGTGCTTCTCGGTGGTGGCGAGGATGAAGATGACGTGCGATGGCGGCTCCTCCAGCGTCTTGAGGAAGGCGTTGAAGGCAGCGGCACTCAGCATGTGCACCTCGTCGATGATGAACACCTTGTACTTACCCACCTGAGGCGGGATGCGGGTCTGCTCCATCAGGGTCTTGATCTGGTCAACGCCATTGTTGCTGGCGGCGTCCAGCTCAAAGATGTTGTAGGAGCGCTGTTCGTTGAAAGCCTTGCAGCTCTCGCACTCATTGCATGCCTCGCCGTCTTCGCGGGGATGCTCGCAGTTGATTGCCTTGGCAAAGATGCGGGCACAAGTGGTCTTGCCCACGCCTCTCGGACCGCAGAAGAGGTAGGCGTGCGCCAGCTTGCCGCTCTTCACCGCGTTCTTCAGAGTGGTGGTCAACGCACTCTGTCCAACAACCGAATCGAAGGTCATCGGACGGTATTTTCTTGCAGAAACGATGTATTCTTCCATTACTTTTTGCTTGAAACTTTGTTGTCTTGCATTATTTTTTCTTAATTGTGATGCAAAGATAACAAAAAAATATTATCTTTGCAAACAAATTCAGACAAATAAAGTCAAATTATAGAAATTAATGAGTCAGAAACTAAGTATTATATGGAATTATCTCGCTCACTATAAGTATCTTATAGTCATTATAGCGGGTGTTTTGATTGTGGGCGTTGTTGATGATAACAGCATCCGCCAGCACATCAAGTATCAGTTGCAGATAGCAACTTTGCGTGAAGAGATCGGAAAATACCGCGATCAGTATGAAAAAGACTCCCGTCAGCTCAAGGAGATGCGCCAGGGACCCGATGTCTTTGGCAAGATAGCCCGTGAGCGTTACTTCATGAAGTCGGACGATGAAGACATCTTCGTGCTGAGCACCGATCTGCCGGATGAGGTGGTGCCGCAGGATGATGCTGCCGAATCGCAGGCTGAGAGTGTTGAGTAATATTGTTAAACCCTATTTATATCATAACGATGAAACAGTTAAGTAAGATACAGAGTGCTATTTTTCTGCTTGGTGGCGTACTGATGGTTGTCGGTGCGGGCTGCTTTGCATTTGGTTTTATTTATCCTAACATGTTGCTTTACACCTGCTGGGTGTTCCTGTTGGGCACCGTGCTTTTCTCCCTGGTGCAGGCGATGCAGTTCTACGAGGGCGATTCGCAGGTTATCCACCGACTGAAGCGCATGCAGTATATTGCCGATATATTCTTCATCCTGTCGGGCATCTCGATGGTAGATACGGTGTACGCCTTCTTCCGCCATTGGTTCGCCAACCAGGAGACCTACATCACGTATTTCTACAACAAGTGGGTGGTGTTCCTGCTCATCGCAGCGTTGCTCGAACTCTACACCACGCATCGCATTTCGCACGAGCTAAAATGCAAATAAAACATAAATACATGTAATATTCAATTAAATTGCTTGAATTTATTTCGCTACTTCAATAATTGATTGTACTTTTGTTCACTGAATTGTGAATTACAAAGCTTATGAATAAGATATTTTACGCACTGATCACCTTAATGGCGCTTACATCATGCGCCGCCAGTTACGATATCTCAGGTACTTCTAACGTAAGCACCTTAGATGGTCGTATGCTGTATCTTCAGATCTTGAAAGACAATGAATTTAAGAAAATTGATTCATGTGATGTAGTCCATGGACAGTTCCACTTCCAGGGAAGTGTGGATTCTGCCAAGATGGCCAACATCTTCATGGATGATGAACCCGTGCTGCCACTCGTTCTGGAGAGCGGATGCATCACGGTGAAGCTTGATGATACCCAGCAGGTGGTGAGTGGCACGCCGCTCAACGACAAGCTCTTCGGCTTCTTCAAGAAATACCAGCAGTTGCAGAATCAGCAGCGTGAGTTGGTTCATAAGCACGACCAGGCTATCATGAACGGTAGCGATATGCAGGTGGTTACGGCGAAGCTCAACGAGGAGGCGATGCGACTCTCCGACCAGGAGGATAAGCTGATAACATCCTTTGTTACCGACAACTTCGATAACGTGCTGGGACCGGGCGTCTTCTTCCTCGTCACCATGGGCAATCAGTATCCGATGCTTTCACCATGGATTGAGGACATCATGAGTAAGGCCACCGATCATTTCAAGAACGATGCCTACGTGAAGGATTACTATCAGAAGGCGCAGGAAAACCAGGCCATCATGAATGGTACGCATGAATCTACAGGCGGCGTGACTCCGGAAATGGAGCAGATGGCGGCACCACAGGGCGACCCTAGTGCGGCGACAGCCCCAGCACCAACTCCAACTCCTAATGATTTAGCAAAGCCAACTATTCCGGCTGCAAAATAAAAGATAACATTATATTATGTCTAAAGTATTAATTCAAAACGGAACTATAGTCAACGAGGGTCGCTCCTTCAAGGGCGATCTTCTTGTTGATGGTGAAGTTATTTCAGAAATATATGAAGGCATGGCACCCCGTGGCATCTACGACGAAGTAGTGGATGCTTCGGGGTGTTTTGTTTTGCCTGGTGTGATTGACGACCATGTCCACTTCCGTGAGCCGGGATTAACCCGCAAGGCGGACATCGAGAGCGAGAGCCGTGCAGCTGCCTATGGTGGCGTCACCTCTTATTTCGAGATGCCGAACACGGTGCCGCAGACTACCACCCTCGAGGCGTGGCAGGAGAAGCGAAAGCTGGGTGCACAGAAGAGTCATGTAAACTACAGTTTCTTCTATGGAGCCACCAACGACAATGTGGATTCCTTTGCCCAGCTCGATGTGCATCATGTTCCGGGCATCAAGCTCTTCATGGGTTCCAGCACTGGCAATATGCTGGTAGATAAGATGGAGTCGTTGCAGCGTGTGTTCAGCACAGCCCAGCAGCTCGATCTGCCCGTAATGACCCATTGCGAGGATACCGACATCATCAACCGCAATATGGCGGAGGCAAAGGCGAAGTATGGTGAAGACCCAGCTGTGGAGCACCATCCCGAGATTCGCAGCGTGGAGGCATGCTACGAGAGCAGCAAACTGGCGGTAGAACTCGCCAAGCAGTTTGGTACCCGCCTTCACATCGCCCACGTTACCACCGCCAAGGAACTGGAACTCTTTGATAGTCAGGAAGAGAATCTTCCGAAAGAGAATCTTCAGAACACAGATTCTGTGAATCTTCCTCAGATAACCGGCGAAGCCGTGATAGCCCATCTCGTCTTCTCCGATGCCGATTACGCTACAAAGAAGGCGCTCATCAAGTGCAATCCTGCCATCAAGACGCTTGCCGACCGTGATGCCCTTCGCCGTGCCTTGAACGACGGGCGCATAGCCACCATAGGCACCGACCACGCTCCCCATGAGCTGAAGGATAAGCAGGGCGGATGTGCCAAGGCAGCATCAGGCATGCCGATGGTTCAGTTCTCCCTCGTTTCCATGCTCCAGCTGGTGGACGAAGGTGTGCTCACCATCGAACGCATGGTAGAGTTGATGGCCCATCAGCCAGCCCAGCTCTTCCAGGTAAGTAAGCGTGGATTCCTTCGCAAGGGATGCCAGGCAGATATCGTCGTAGTCAGACCGCAGTCGCCATGGAAGGTGACCAAGGAGGAGATTCAGAGCAAGTGCCAGTGGAGCCCGATGGAGGGACACGAATACCAGTGGCAGGTGGAGCAGACCTTCTGCAACGGCCACCTTATATATAATAAGGGAGCCTTCGATGCCGACTATCGTGGAGAGGAATTGAATTTCAGAAGTTAATGAATAAGACTTATAGGATATCAGAATTGACCCCGTTCATCAACTGGCTCTATTTCTATCATGCCTGGGGATTGAGCGGAAAGCCAAGGGAAGACAAGGAGAAGATGAAACAGGAGGCGTTGCAGATGCTTGCCTCCTGGGAGAAGAAATACCATACCCATGCCATCTTCCGGCTCTTTGAAGTCTGCAGCGAAGGGGATGACTTGATTTTCTTTCTTCCTGAAAAGAATCTCCGATTCCCGATGCTCCGCCAGCAGCATCCTTCGGCACCGGGCGAACCCAACCTCTGCCTTGCCGACTTCATCCGTCCCCTTTCCCAGGGCATCAGAGACCAGATAGGAGTGTTCTGCACTTCGGTGGATGGAACCATCATCGATGAATATCGCCATGACGACTATCTCAACATGATGGCACAAACCCTGTGCGACCGACTCGCTGAGGCTACGGCAGAGAAACTCCACGAAGAGGTGAGAAGAGATAGAGCGTATTGGGGCTATGTACCCGATGAAAACCTCACCATCGAGCAGCAGCATCGCGAGGAATACCAGGGCATCCGACCAGCCATCGGCTATCCGTCGCTCCCTGATACCAGTGCCAACTTCCTCATCGACCAGCTCATCGACATGAAGCAGGCAGGCATCCGACTCACCGAAACCGGAATGATGACGCCCCATGCCAGCGTCTCGGGATTCATGTTCGCACATCCCAAGTCACGTTACTTCGAATTGGGAAAGATAGGCGATGACCAGCTTTGCGATTACGCCCGCCGACGTGGGGTGCCCGTAGAACTGATGAGAAGGTTTTTGGCAGTTTATAGTTTATAATTTATAGTTTATAGCTGGGCATATTAAACGATAATACGATAAGATATAATAATATAATCATAATGATATGATAGCAAGAATTCTAATTCCCATCGTGCTGTTCTCTGTATTGCCATATCTCTGGATAGACAGGCAGTATCTGCACGTGCGCAAGGGATGGAGAAAGATTTTATATTGGTTGCCTGTAGCCATCGTGATAGGATACAGTTCCTATCTGGCGCTGGGTGCCGACTTCATGCCCGACGACCCGATGCTCATCGACATCTGGTTCGGAATGATGGCGGTGCTTGCCGTGCCGCAGTTTGTCTTCGCCCTCTGCAGCTTCGTGGGCTGGGAGTGCATGCGCCTTTCACGCCGATTCAAGCACCACCGCAATGCGCCTAGCCGGCATGCTTCACGCAACTGGGGCAAACTGGTGGGTGGCGTGCTTGCCGTCGTGGCATTCTTCAGCTTCATCTATGGCTTCACCAAAGGCGTCAGACAGTTTGAGGTCAAGCATCTCACCGTCTATGTCCCAGATCTGCCGAAGGAGTTTGATGGCTACCGCATCGTACATTTCAGCGATATCCACCTGGGTTCCTTCTACGGATGGCGACGCGATTTGCCGCAGCGCGACATCGACAGCATCAACGCCCAGCGTGCCGATCTCATCTGCTTTACGGGCGACATTCAGAATGTTAAGCCTTCAGAATTAACGCCTTATCAAGAACTCCTCAGTTCGCTGAATGCTAAGGATGGCGTGGTGAGCGTGTTGGGAAATCACGATTACACCTATTATATGCACATCGATGATGACGACCTGATTGCCAAGAAGGAGATGGAGCACAGGGTGCAGAATTTCGAGCGATCCTGCGGATGGCGACTGCTGATGAATGAGCACATCGTGCTGCATCGGGGCAAGGATTCCATCTATGTGGCAGGCACGGAAAACTACGACAAGCCTAAGCGCACGCAGGTGGCACAGGCACTCTATGGCATCAAGCCGGGACAGTTTGTGCTGATGCTCCAGCACATCCCAACGCAGTGGAAGGAGATGCTGCCGTCTACCATCAACGAGATGCACGGCTCCCGAGACTCCGTGCTCGTGGCTCCGCAGTTCACCCTTAGCGGTCACACCCATGCCGGACAGGTTTCCGTGCTCGGTCTGCGTCCGTCCATGTTCGCCCCGTTCGATTACGGACTCTACGAGCGTGAGGGCTGCCAGCTCTATACCACCTCCGGACTCGGCGGCACCGTGCCTATCCGCATCGGAGCCACCCCGGAAATCGCAGTTATAACTTTAAAGAGGAAATAAAAAAGAGAAAATAAAAAAGACAAAATAAAAAAGAGAAAATAAAAAAGAGAAAATAAATCGTGTATTAGCATAAATCATAGTAAAATAATTCAAGTTTCGCAAGTAACCTCCGGTCCCCGAAGGGGGCCAACTTTCAATAACCGCTGGTGGAATGACCGAAGGTCATGGAACCTGCGGACAACCAATAGTAGGGAGAAAGCGTCCCCAAAGGGGGCGAACCACATCCAGTCTTGCTCCTGTTCGCCCCCTTCGGGGACGATAAGAGAGTATCTGTGACTATCCGCAGGTTCCATTCCCTTCGGTCATTCCACCCGCGGTTATTCACATTCGCCCCCTTCGGGGACGGTAGAATGCTACTTGCGAAACTTCAGTAAAAAAATAAACAAGATGAAGTACTTATATAGATTATACCAATTAGTCATTTGCTTGCCCATCCTCATTGTGGCAAGCATCCTTACCAGCCTGGTAACGGTAGTAGGCTGTATGCTGGGCAATGGCCACTTCTGGGGATATTATCCAGGCAAGTTGTGGTCACAGTTGTGGATCAGAATCCTCTTCCTCCCCGTCAAGGTAGAGGGTAGGGAGCACCTGAAGAAAGGCCAGAGCTACGTGTTCGTGGCGAATCATCAGGGCGCCTTCGACATCTTCCTCATCTATGGCTTCCTAAGCCGTAATTTCAAGTGGATGATGAAGAAAGGCATCCGCAACATCCCGCTCGTGGGATTGGCTTGCGTCTATGCCCACCACATCTTCGTAGACAAGAGCGGTCCTTCCAAGATCCGTGCCTCTTACGATAAGGCGCGCGAGGTGCTCAAGGAAGGCATGTCACTCGTGGTGTTCCCTGAGGGTGCCCGCACCTTCACCGGTCATATGGGCGTGTTCCGCCGTGGAGCCTTCATGCTTGCCGACGAGTTGCAGTTGCCGGTTTGTCCGCTCACCATCAACGGCAGTTTCGATGTCAAGCCACGCATGAAGGACATCTACTGGGTGTTCTGGCATCCTATCAGGCTCACCATCCACGAGCCAATCCAGCCGATAGGCAAGGGACCGGAGAACATCAAGAACCAGATGACCAAGAGCTACGACGCCATCATGCAGGGACTTGACAAGGAATATCAGGGCTTTGTTGAAAATCCCGACCAATAAATTCGCTTATTTCAGATAAAAGTTGTACTTTTGCACTTGTAACTATAAAACAAAAGAATATGAGTGATAGCATTGTAATCATTCCTACATACAACGAGAAGGAAAACATCGAGAAAATCATCCGTGCCGTCTTCGGTCTGGAGAAGGAATTCGACATCCTTGTCATCGACGACGGAAGTCCGGATGGCACGGCTGCCATCGTCAAGAATCTCATCGCCGGCGAGTTTGCCCATCGCCTCCACATCCTGGAGCGTAAGGGCAAGCTGGGTCTTGGCACCGCCTACATCAAGGGCTTCAAGTGGTCATTGGAGCATGGCTACGACTTCATCTTCGAGATGGATGCCGACTTCAGTCATGACCCTAACGACCTGCCACGCCTCTACGCCGCCACCCACGACGAGGGTTTCGACGTAGCCGTAGGTTCCCGCTATGTATCGGGCGTCAACGTGGTCAACTGGCCTATCGGTCGTGTGCTGATGAGCTATTTCGCTTCCAAGTACGTGCGCATCGTCACGGGCTTCCAGGTACACGATACCACAGCCGGATTCGTGTGCTACCGCCGCAAGGTGCTGGAAACCATAGATTTGGATGCCGTCCGCTTCAAGGGTTACGGTTTCCAGATAGAGATGAAGTACACCTCTTATAAGATTGGTTTCAAGATCAAGGAAGTGCCGGTTATCTTCGTGAATCGCCGTGAGGGAACCAGCAAGATGAGTGGTGGTATCTTTGGCGAAGCATTCTTCGGAGTGATGAGATTGCGACTCGATGGCTGGTTCAGGAAATACCCAAAAATAAGTTAGGGATAAGAAGTGACATTACAGGATATAGCAAAACTTTACGGGCGTTCGCCGCAGGCGAATGCCCTCGTTGATTTACTGAAGAAGAAGTCGGTGCATTCACTTTTTCTCCAGGGATTGGTGTGCTCTTCAGCCTCCATGTTTTTCGGTTCGATGAAGACGAGGTTGAAGCGGTCGGTGCTTTTCGTGCTCGATGATGCCGACGAGGCGGGATATTTCTACCACGACCTCACGCAGATGCTGGGGCAGGAGAGCGTCTTCTTCTTCCCCTCCAGCTATCGCCGTGCCGTGAAGTATGGACAGCGCGATGCCGCCAACGAGATACTCCGAACCGAAGTGCTTGCCCGATTGTCGGCAGGCAACCCCATTTTCATCGTTTCTTATCCCGATGCCCTTGCCGAACTCGTGGTGTCGAAGCAGCATCTGGACGAGAAGATTCTGAAACTCTCTGTCGGTCAGCAGATTCCGCAGGTAGATGTGGTGCATCAGATGCGCGATTTCAAGCTCCAGGAGGTGGACTATGTCTACGAGCCTGGACAGTTTGCCGTGCGTGGAAGTATCATCGATGTCTATTCTTACAGTTGCGAATTTCCGTTCCGCATCGATTTCTTCGGTGATGAAATCGATACCATCCGAACCTTCAGCATCGAAGACCAGCTCTCCAGGGACAAGCGCGAGAGCATCGAGGTGGTGCCGGAACTCGCCACCGGGCAGACCGTGAAGCAGTGCTTCCTCCAATTCCTCGAACCTTCTGCGCTCGTGGTGATGAAGGATTACACCTATCTGCACGACTGCATCGAGAAAATCTACAACGACGGATTCTCCACCCAGAGTCTCACCGAGCAGTTGGAAGGAGCCACCGAGATGGAGGCAGAACGCATTCGCCAGGAGATGAAGAAGGAACTCAACCTGGTGAGTGCCAGCGACTTCCAGCATACCCTGTGCGAACACGTGCGCGTGGAATTTGGCAAGATGGCAGAGGGCGTGCTCGCCCGCAAGCAGGATCAGCTTGCCGAGGCCAAGGGCCACTCCAATGCCGTGATCAGTTTCGATATGGTACCGCAGCCGCTCTTCCACAAAAACTTCCAGCTTCTGGCACAGACCCTGGAGGATTACCAGCTCAAGGGCTACACCTTATATATATTAGCCGACAGCCAGAAGCAGCAGCAGCGACTCAAGGACATCTTCGCCAGCGAGGAATTGGAGAAATATCAGATACAGTTCAAGCCCGTTGACAAGACCATCCACGAGGGATTCGTTGACCACGAGAAGAAGGCATGCTTCTTCACCGACCATCAGATTTTCGACCGTTTCCACAAGTACAACCTGCGTTCCGACTCTGCCCGTGCGGGCAAGATGGCACTCACCATGAAGGAGTTGCAGGAGATGGCACCGGGCGATTTCATCGTACACGTGGATTTCGGTATCGGAAGATTTGGCGGACTGGTACGTGTGCCTACGGGCGACAGTTACCAGGAAATGATCCGCATCTTCTATGCCAACCACGATATCGTAGACGTCTCCATCCACTCGCTGTATAAAATCAGCAAGTATCGCCGTGGAGATACCGGCGAACCGCCACGCCTCTCCATTCTGGGTTCCGGAGCCTGGGATAAGCTGAAGAACAAGGCCAAGAAGCGCATCAAGGATATAGCCCGCGACCTGATTAAGCTCTATGCCAAGCGTCGCAAGGAGAAGGGATTCGCCTATAGTCCAGACAGTTATCTGCAACACGAGCTGGAGGCATCGTTCCTCTACGAGGATACCCCCGACCAGAGCAAGGCAACTGCCGATGTGAAGAAGGATATGGAGAGCAAACGTCCGATGGACCGACTGGTATGTGGCGACGTGGGCTTCGGCAAGACCGAGGTGGCTATCCGTGCAGCCTTCAAGGCGGCGTGCGACGGCAAGCAGGTGGCAGTGCTCGTGCCTACCACGGTGCTCGCCTACCAGCACTACCAAACCTTCATGCATCGCCTGGAGCAGTTGCCTGTCACCGTGGATTATCTGAGCCGTGCCCGTTCTGCCAAGGATACCCGACGGATTCTGGAAGAACTGGAAGCTGGCAAGATAGATATTCTCATCGGAACCCACAAACTCATTTCCAAAACCGTGCACTGGCACGACCTGGGACTGCTCATCATCGACGAGGAGCAGAAGTTTGGCGTTTCCACCAAGGAGAAGCTGCGCCAGCTGAAGGTGAACGTGGATACCCTCACCATGAGTGCCACGCCAATCCCACGCACCCTGCAGTTTTCATTGATGGGTGCCCGCGACATGAGCATCATGCGCACCCCGCCGCCAAACCGCTTTCCTATTCATACAGAGGTGGTTACCTTCAATGCGGAAACCATCTCCGATGCCATCAACTTCGAGATGAGCCGCAACGGACAGATTTATTTCGTATGCGACAGAATAGCCAAGCTCCCCGAGCTGAAGCTGCTGATAGAGAAGAAGGTGCCCGATTGCCGCGTAGCCATCGGACATGGACAGATGAAGCCCGAGGAACTGGAAAAGATCATCATGGGATTCATCAACTACGACTTCGATGTGCTGCTCTCCACCACCATCGTGGAGAACGGAATCGACATCTCCAATGCCAACACCATCATCGTGATGGATGCCCACCACTTCGGATTGAGCGACCTTCACCAGATGCGAGGCAGAGTGGGGCGTAGCAACAAGAAGGCATTCTGCTATCTGATAGCTCCGCCTAAGGCTGCGCTCACCTTCGATGCTCGCCGCCGACTGGAAGCCCTGGAAACCTTCAGCGACCTGGGCAGCGGTTTCAACCTTGCCATGCAAGACCTGGATATCCGTGGTGCCGGCAACCTGCTGGGTTCCGAACAGAGCGGATTCATGGAAGACCTGGGTTACGAAACCTACCAGAAGATTCTCTCGCAGGCAGTAACCGAACTGAAGAATGAGGAGTTCAACGACCTCTATCAGGAGGAAATGAAGGAGGGCGAGCAGCTTACGGGCGATGACTTCGTTGATGATTGCGCCGTAGACAGCGACCTGGAGATGTATTTCCCTGATTCCTATGTTCCCGGCAGTGCCGAGCGAATGCTGCTCTATCGTGAACTCGACCATCTGGATAGGGATGAGGAAGTGGAGGCATTCCGCCAGCGCATGATCGACCGCTTCGGTCCGATACCTCAGGAAGGTGATGAACTGATTCATGTGGTAGGCTTGCGCCGTGTGGGCAAGCTGCTGGGTTGCGAGAAGATTCTGTTGAAGGGTGGAGCCATGCAGCTGCAGTTTGTGAGCAATGTGGATAGTCCGTTCTATCGCAGCAAGATGTTCTCTCGTGTGATAGCCTATGCCACCAGTCATATTCAGGATTGTGCCCTGAAGGAGAAGAATAACAAGCGCATCCTCCGCATCAGTCATGTAAAGAGTGTGGAGCAGGCCCGAAGTTTGCTGAATATGATTTCCGGGATTCAGGTGGATGAATAAGTGCCATCAGGTTTTCTCATCAGAAAACCAGGTGGACTAAAGATAGCTTTTAGTTGGATATATATAAAAATAGCAATGGTTTCGATACTCTTATCGAAACCATTGCTTGTTTATTTGTATAAGTAAAAGATGATGATTTAGCGTTTCCCAACGCCGTTTGTTTTAACTGATGCAAAGATACGAAGTTTTCTGTAAATGATGGGGTAAATTTTGTTGTTTATAGGAGTAAAAACTGTTTTATTTGTAGTTTTTGGATTAAAATAGCCCTGATTTGGACAAATTTCCCCTATTGTTCACCCCTTTGGAGTACTTCCTAAAATATTTTATAAATAAAATCAGCATTTCTTTTGCCTATGTGGAAAATTCTTTGTATCTTTGCGCCCAAGTTCTGACAGATTGAAAGGGAATCTTTCGTAAATCCGTGCAATCTGTAAACGAATGTAGGTAGAATTATAGAAATATATCAAAATATAACAATCATGAGACAGAAAAAGTTTATCCTTCAGGAGCAGGAACTTCCTACTCAGTGGTACAACATTCAAGCTGACATGCCTAACAAGCCATTGCCACCGTTGAATCCACAGACCCACAAGCCGCTCACAGCCGACGACTTGTCACACATCTTTAATAAAGAGTGCTCCAAGCAGGAGCTCGATACAGAGCATGCATGGATCGACATCCCAGAGGATGTGCTCGAAAAGTATACCTACTACCGTTCCACACCGCTGGTTCGTGCCTACGGACTGGAAGAGGCACTGGGTACCAGCGCACACATCTACTTCAAGAACGAGAGTGCTACCCCATTAGGTTCACATAAAATCAACTCAGCCTTGCCTCAGTGCTACTACTGCAAGCAGGAGGGTGATACCAACGTTACCACCGAGACCGGTGCCGGACAGTGGGGCTGTGCCCTTTCTTATGCAGCCAAGCTCTACGGTTTGGAGGCAGCCGTTTACCAGGTGAAGATTACCATGCAGCAGAAGCCATACCGCTCCAGCATCATGCGTACCTTCGGTGCCACCGTCGAGGGTTCTCCATCCATGAGTACCCGTGCGGGCAAGAACATCATCACCCGTGACCCACACCATCCGGGTTCACTGGGCACCGCCATTTCCGAGGCAGTGGAGCTGGCTACCACCACTCCTGGCTGTAAATACACCCTGGGTTCCGTTTTGAACCATGTGGCTTTGCACCAGACCATCATCGGACTGGAGGCAGAGAAGCAGATAGCGATGGCTGGCGAATATCCTGATAAGGTGATTGCCTGCTTCGGTGGAGGTAGTAACTTTGGCGGATTGGCTTTCCCATTCATGCGTCATAACCTGAGTGGCAAGAAGCACACCGAGTTTATCGCTGCCGAACCGGAGAGCTGTCCTAAGCTGACACGTGGTAAGTTTGAGTATGATTTCGGAGATGAAGCGGGATATACCCCATTGCTGCCTATGTTTACCCTGGGTCATGACTTCAAGCCGGCCAACATCCATGCCGGCGGTTTGCGCTATCATGGTGCGGGCATGATCATTTCGCAGCTTATCAAGGATGGATACATGCATGGTGTTGACATCCCCCAGATTGAGGCGTTCGAGGCAGGTATGCTTTTCTCGCGTGCCGAGGGCATCATTCCGGCTCCAGAGAGTTGCCATGCCATCGCAGCTACCATCCGCGAGGCGAAGAAGGCGAAGGAGGAGGGAACCGCTCCGGTTATCCTGTTCTGTCTCTCAGGTCATGGTCTGATTGATATGCCATCCTACGAGAGCTATCTCAATGGAGATTTGCAGAATTACAAGGTAAGTGACGAGGAGATTGAGAAATATCTCAAGAATGTCCCTCAGGTGGATTAAATTCAGGTAGATTAAATTCAGGTGGATTAAAAAACAAAAGCCAGGCTGCTCTCGCAGGCTGGCTTTTTGACTTATAGCTAATTTTATTAGCTATAAGTTTAACTAACAATCAAAATACTTTTATGCATTCAGCCACTCTTCGATGGCCTTGGCAATTACTTCGAAACTGGTTGTTGGCTCGAAGCGGGCTACAACCTGACCCTTCTTGTTGACCAGGAACTTGGTGAAGTTCCACTTAATGTCAGCACTCTCCTTATAGTTAGGGTCTTCTTCAGAGAGCATCTTGTCGAGCACTGGGTAGAGCGGATGGCTCTCGTCCCATCCAGCGAAGCCTTTGCATTCCTTGAGGAACTTGAAGAGGGGAGCAGCGTCGTCGCCATTCACCTTAATCTTCTTGTAGCGCTGGAATTCCGTGCCGTATGTAAGCTTGCAGAACTGATGAATGCTTTCGTCAGTACCTGGCGCCTGCTGTCCAAACTGGTTGCAAGGGAAGTCGAGAATCTCGAAACCCTGCTGATGGTATGTCTCATAGAGCTTTTCCAACTCCTCATACTGAGGGGTGAAGCCACACTTGGTGGCTGTGTTAACGATGAGCAGCACCTCGTTGGCGTACTCTTTCAGGGAAACATCCTTTCCCTTTCTGTCCTTAACGGAGAATTCGTAAACGGTTCTCATTTCTTATTTATATATTCTAATTTTATGTTACTTCTTAAAGCCCATTTGCCGGGCAGTTTTACAAACTAACTGCAAAGGTACTACTTTTCTTTCAGAAATCATCATACATTGGTATAAAATTTCTAAAAAAAAGAAACAAAAAAGGTTCCGGTAATTTCACAATCCCCGGAACCCTTCCCCCCCCCTTACGAAAAAAACACCTGTTAAGGGGAGGTTACGATTAATCTATCATTTAACTTTTCTAAGAACTTGATGCAAAGGTACAAACTTTTTTTGAATAATGTATCATTTACAACAAAAATTTTTCTAAAATCGTAGTTAAAAAGCCTTAATTACCCTTTTTGTATGCACTTTAGGCCCTTTTCTGGTCCTTTTATTCCCTTTTTCTGCATTTCTAAGCCCCATTTCAAACCGTTTAAACCCTGTTTACGTCCACATAAACAATATATAGATTCAAGTTTCGCAAGTAACCTCCGGTCCCCGAAGGGGGCCAACTTTCAATAACCGCTGGTGGAATGACCGAAGGTCATGGAACCTGCGGACAACCAACAGGAGGGAGAAAGCGTCCCCAAAGGGGGCGAACCACATCCAGTCTTGCTCCTGTTCGCCCCCTTCGGGGACGATAAGAGAGTATCTGTGACTATCCGCAGGTTCCATTCCCTTCGGTCATTCCACCCGCGGTTATTCACATTCGCCCCCTTCGGGGACGGTAGAATGCTACTTGCGAAACTTGAAAATATATAGATAAGGCACGGATTTCACGGATTACACGGATTGAGGGCGCTCATGTAAGTTAAGCGATTGTCTTCTCATAAAAAATCCGTGTAATCCGTGAAATCCGTGCCTTAAAACTCCAAAGTACAGACTTCCTTATCCGTTATCTGGTACGTTCACGATATTCCGTAGGAACGATGCCCGTTTCCCTCTTGAACACCTTGGAGAAGTACTTCGCATCGCTGAAGCCCACGGCGAATGCCACAGACGAGAGCGACTCGTCGGTATCCTTCAGCAGCTCGCAGGCTCTCATGATTCTCACATGCCTTACGAAATCGATAGGCGTCATGCCCAACTGCTGCTTAATCTTGGTGTAGAGCACGCTTCGGCTCATGCCCATCGCATCGGCGATGTTATCAATCTTCAGGTCTGGCGTGTCAATATGCTCAGTAACATACTTCAGAATCCTTGCCGTCGTAGCGTCGTTAATCTGACTTGCCATGAAGGCGAAGTCGCTCTGTTCGCGCTTCTGCTTGGCTATCTCCTCCTTCTCACGTTCCTTCTCCGTGATTTCTCGGGTTATCTGGCTCAGCGTCTTCTCCGGTTCGTTGGCAGAAGAAGCACTCATGCCGCTGTCCTGACCATCGTTCAAACCATTGTTCTGAGCATTGCTCATACCATTGTTCAAACCATTGTTCAGCGCATTGTTCATGCCTCCGTTCTTGCCTCCGTTCTTGCTGCCGCTGATACCATTGCTCATGGCTTGACCTATCAGATTGCCCGTATGCTCCAGTTTCTGGATCATTTCCTTCTGCAGGTTGCGGCGCTGCTTGAGCACGGCGCTGATTCTACCCAGCAGATATTCGGTGCTGAAAGGCTTGGTCATGTAGGCATCCACACCCATCTCGAATCCCTTCAGACGGTCCTGTACGCTCGCCTTAGCCGAGAGGATGATGATAGGAATCTGCGAGAGGTCGTGATCCTGCTTGATTTCGTGAACCATGGTGATGCCGTCCATCACCGGCATGGTAACGTCGGTGATGATGAAGTCTGGCATTTCGGTGCGCGTCATCAGCAGTCCCGCCTTTCCGTTTTCGGCAAGCAGCACGTTGTAGTGTTCAGAGAGGATGGTGTAGAGGTACTTGCGCAGGTCGTGGTTGTCTTCCACCACCAATACGGTGTGCTCCTTGCGCTGCTCTTCTCTTGCCACCTTTTCCTCTTCTGTCATGTTCTCTTCCAGTTCCTTCTCAGCCTTTTCGGCTTCTGCCAGGAATCTTGCCACGTTCTCGTCGCTGATCTGTCCTGGAATCTCGTCCTCTTCATTCTCGGTAGAGTCCATCTTGTCTATGCCGCCGGTGTTCACCAGGGTGCCCTCGGGATTCTTCGGCATGCCTTCGTAGTTCGTCAGGGTAGAGTTGTCGTATCTCAATATCTTGTTGAGCATGTCGAGCATCTCGTACGAATTCTTCAGGGCGATGGTAAGCATCTCCCTTCCCTTGCGGGTGATGCCGTGTTCCGTGTCGAGCACCTCCTTCAGCGGGCCTCCTATCAGGGTGAGCGGCGTGCGCAGCTTGTGGCTGGCGTCGCTGAAGAAGTCGTTCTTCATCAGACTCATCTCGTGGCTCATCTTCTCGCGCTGGTTTTGGTTGTAGATGTAGAAGATGCTGCCCACCACGCACATCAGCATGATTACTATCAGTATCTTTCCCCAGATGCTCTCCCAGAAGGTAGGGTTTACCTCGATAGGCAGCTCTGCCACGTATTTGCTCCATACGCCGTGAGAGTTGGTGCCCATCACCTTGAGCACGTAGCTGCCGTGCGAGATGCGGTTGAAACCGATGTTGTTGCTGGTTCCCAGTTCTATCCACTTGCCTTCAGGGGTAAAGCCGTCCAGGCGATAGCGGTATTTCATCCTGTTTTTTCTCGAGAAGTCGAGGGCGGCGAAGCTGATGGTCAGGTTTCGCTTGTTGGCAGGAATCACCACCTTATCCCTGTGAAGGATAGGTTCCGTGCCGTCTTCGCCCATATAGTGCAGCGAGGTGAAGATGATGCGTGCCTGGTAAGGGTTCTTCTGCATCTTCGCCGGGTTGAAGGTAAGGCTGCCCATAGGCGTGCCCACCGTGATGTTGTCGGTGGCTGGGTCGTGGGCAGGGCGTGCCTCGGTAAACGACATGTTGAAGTCGAAGTCGTTAGGTCCGAACACCTCCATTTTTTTCGTCTTCAGGTTATACTTGTCGATGCTCGATTCGCGTATCACCCAGATGTTGCCCGCATTGTCTTCCACCATGCTCTGCACGGTTCCTTCTTCGGGGCTGATTTTTTTGTTGTACGAAAACTGGAGGCTGTCCTGCAGCAGGTTCTTGCTGGTTACGTTCTGCAAAACGCCGCCCAGCTGGGATACGTAGGTCCGTCCGTTGCTGTGCTGCATGATGAAGTTCACGTCGCTAGCCGCCAGCCTTGTGGTGTCGCCATCCACGTAGGTGGTGGTGTAGAATCTGATCTTCGCCGGGTTGCTCACGTTGTCGCTGAAGGTGATCATTCCGTCGGTGGTGCCTGCCAGGATTTCTCCCGTAGGGGTGCAGAAGATGCGTCTCACCTTGCTGAATTCCTTCTTAGGCCATGGCAGGATGTTCTGGCGGCTGATGAAGTTCAGCTTTCCTGTGGTCGACATCTGCACCAGCGAGAGTCCGCCTCCGTAGGTGCCTACCCATATTCTGCCGTGTCGGTCGGCTACGATGTCGTATACCTTATTATGTGGCAGCGAATATTTGTCGGCAGGGTTGTGCATGTATTGGGTCATACCCTCCGGGGTTCTGATAAAGAGTCCGTGCTCTCGGGTACCAATCCATATTCTTCCCTGCGTGTCGTAGAAGATGGTGAAGATGGCAGATGGGCAGAATGCCACCTGCTGCGGAACCACCTGTCCGCTTGGAGCCAGATAGCCCACCTTCTCGAACCGGCTGTTCGTAATCTTGATTACGCCGTTGTAGTAGCCCGTCCAGTGGTATCCCTCGGGGGTATTGCATACGGCGAACACCTGCGCTTCGCCTTCGTCGAGCTGGGTAAGGTGGTAAAGGTGTTTTTTAAATGCCACCTGCGTAAGGTCGTGCATGCCGCTTATCCAGAGGATGCCCTGGTCTGAGAGGCAGAATTTCTTGATGTTGGGCACACGGAAGTTGCCCGATGAGTTGCTGCGCAGCAGATAAGGCACCAGTTTGCCTGCCTTTCGGTCGAAATAGCTGAAGGTTCCGCCGTTAGGCACCACCCAGAGCGTCTTGTTTTCGTCCTGGGTGATGAAGAATTTTTCGCTCGTGGTGCGGTCGGTTGGGTCGGGCTGGTCGGCAAAGAGCCATGCTTTCTGTCCCGTTCTCGGGTTCACCATGGTTACGCCCATGCCGTCGGTAAACACCCATACCATGCCGTAGGCGTCGGTGTAGATGTTCTTCACCTCCGCCATCGGCTGGCTCGGGCTCTGCACGTTGATCACCTCGGTCTTGAAGGTGCGCGGATTGTATATCACCAGACCTATGTTGGTGGCTATGAGCAGCTGGTATCCGGTGTTCTTCAGCTGGTTGATGCGTGTCACGCCAGCCGGCATCGGAATCATCACGAGATGTTCTTTCTCGTCGTATACGGCGAGTTTTCCGTTTGGCGTGGCGAGGAAGATGGCATCGCCCACCTCTCTGATCCATTTGAAGGGGAGAGGGGTGCTGAAGTGATGGTTATAGATGATGGTTCCCTTGTCGGTGAGAATCCACTCGCGGCCTTTCTTGTCGGCCCATACATACCATACTCTTCCGCTTCTCAGTCCGTGCTGTCCCACCTTGAGGATGTCTCGTTCCGACTCCTGATTACTATTTTTGACGGTTCTTATGATGTAGTTTCCGTCTTGGCTGGTAATCCAGGTTTTGCCTTTAGGTAAAGAATAGATTTTGTTCACCTTCAGGTTGATGCCGAATTGGTCGTTCATCATTTTTCCGATGTTGAGGAATGTACACTGGTGGGTGCTGTACAAATAGAGTCTCTTATCTGATGTAACGCACCAGATGTTGTTTGTTGATGAAGGGTAGATGGAGATGATGCGGTTGGTGGAGAGCAGGTCTACATCGTCGGCTTCATCTCGGAAGGTATGGAAGGAGTATCCGTCGTAGTAGGAGAGTCCGTTCCAGGTGGCAAACCACATCAGATTGTCGGGCGACTGCTTGATGTCTGAGATGGTGTTGGCGGCGAGTCCATCGGTGATGGAGAATTTTCTAACGTCGCAGTAAGGCACAGCCATGGTCATCATATTGACCATGAGTGCCAGGAGCAGGGGGATGATATATCTTTTATTCATACTTATAATTCAATTAATCGTGATGGTTCCTGGGCTGTACCGTAGTCGGAGCGCAGTCCATCTTACGTGCAAAGGTAGTGTATTTTTTTGAGAAAAACAAGCGTTGATAGGGAAAAACTGTTTGAAAATAGGGAAATTCCCTTAAAATATTCCACTTTTCCCTTTGCAGGGTGTAAATTTTGGTATATCTTTGCATCAGAATTCAAGAAAGAACATATAAGTATAAATAAGTATATAAGAAAGGATATAAGATATGAAGAAGATGAAATCACTGCTGATGCTGATGGCGATAGCTGCGGCATCATTCACATTTACGAGTTGTGATGACGATCCATGGGACGACGGCCGCTATTGGCACGACGACTACGGATGGTATGAGGATTACAACCAGGGTGGCTGGGGATGGAACCAAGGCGACTGGAACCAGGGTTCAGGCGGTTCGCAGAACAGCCAGCTCATAGAAGAGGCCCAGACGCTGGTGGGTAAATGGTATGGTCCGGTGACGTACAGTTACATCAACGATGATGGCGTATCCCGCGGCAAGGATGAATTCTATGCCACCATGATATTCTACCAGAGTGGCAACAGGAAGAATGCGCTGAGCGGAAGTGGTGTTGAGATTGACAATGTGTATGATGAGAAGGGCGAAGTGGAGGATTCGCAGACCTTGGAGTTCACCTGGTATATCGACAACAATGGTGATATCTATATAAGGTATGCCAAGAGCGGAGCCACCTTCGTTTTGGATGCCGGTGCCAGCCAGACGGGTTTCCATCTGGGCGAAGAGCAGGGCAGAGACCGCTACACCTTCTATGGTTATATGATAGGCGTGGGTTCAGCCAAGGGCGACGTCATCACCTTCAATTTCGAGGAGCAGCCTACGGGATTTGCAAAGAAGCAAACCCGTTCGGCAGGTGGTTCTGCCAGTACCTTCGGCAAGGCTTCGGGCATCAAGAAAATGACGGGAGCAGAAAAGAGATTGAATGATAGAAGATAAAAAGAAATCCGCTTTCACGCATGATAGTCGTGGAAGCGGATTTTTTATTGGTTATCCTTTGATAACCGGAATGTTTCTGAATCTTACTGAATCATCTTCTTGCCAGCCTTGATCACTACACCCTTGTAGCCCTTGCCAACCTTCTGACCTGCGAGGTTGAAGATAGGAGCATTGTCAGCAGCAGATGTTGTGATGTTGTTGATGCCGGTTTCAACTCTGTTCAGAGAGATGAGAACATTGTTGTAATTAAACTCGTAAGTTTCACCGAATTTCTTCATGGTTCCGTAAACAACCACTTCGTCGCCTACCTTGATCTGGTCGGCAGAAGTAAACTTCTCGCCATTGATGTTGAGACCGCTGTAAACCACGAACTTGTTGGTAGCCTCGCTATTATCAGAGATAGTATATGTAAGGCTGCCGTATTTCTCGTTCAAGCTTGTTGGAGCCTCAGTAACGATACCCTTCACGTAAACCTGAGTAGCCAAACCCTCGCCTGCATCAACGAGCTCGATGGCCTTAGCCACAGAGTAAGCAGTCTCTGGAGTGTTAGAGATGTCTACAGAAACAGGCTTGTCACCCTTCTTGTAATAAGCAATCTTAGAGATGGTTACAAGACCGTTGCTACCACCCTTGTCGCAAGAGATAGCGAGCTTGCATGTCTTGCCAGCCTCTGGGGTTTCGTTCTTGATAATTAAATCGCCAGCCTTGAAGTCCTTGCTGTCGACGCTAACCTCGTTTGCACCAAACTCAGCCTTGATGGTTTTTACCGACTTGGCTGTAATATTGTCGATGGTAACAACCATATACTCGATAGCCTCCTCGAAGGCTGGAGATGTGATGGAAGCATCAGAAGCGAATTTCTTGCTTCCGCACTTGATCCATTTCCAGTTCTTGTCCCACTTGTTGTTGTTGAAGCCGGTGATGGTCCATACGTCTGTACCTATCATAGCCTCCCAAGTTTTGTCGTAGGCACTCACGGAGTTGCTTTCCTTGTTATCGTCTGGGAAAGTGAGCACTTTGTAAGGCTCAGCAGCCATCAGTGTAAGATTGGCAACGAGTGCCAAAACCAGAGTTAATGAATAGCGTAGTAACTTTTTCATAAGCTAATTTTTTAATTGTTAATAATGTTATAGAATGATTTATTAGTCATTTCTGCTGCAAAGATACAAAAAAAAGCGATAGGGTCAACAAATAATGTGTTAAATTTCAATTAAATCTCTCTAATCTATGGATTGTAGCAGTTCTTTCTGTTTTCGCCTAACAGATAGTAACTAAACTTTCGCATGTGACTTCCCCACACGCCCTGAAAGGGCAGAAGCTCCTAGCCCAGGGCGTGTGGAGCCTACTTGCGAAACTTAAAATAGTAATCCCGCCCCCTTCTTGTAAAACTTATAGAAAAAAACGAGTCGCTTATAGACTCGTTTTCCCTTGTTATTAAAAAAATTATTCTTTACTTTGCTTAATTTTTAATACAAGAAAAAATGATAATACAAGAAACTGATTTAAAAAATGAGGCTCAAATGGGAGCTAAGCCAGTAGATTACAAGAAGGAAATTCTTGAATTTCAGAAAAGATGCAATGCCGTACGACAGACGAATATCCTGAGCATGCTGAAGAAATTGGTGGGCAGAAATGCCATCATTCCGGTGAAGGAATTTGCGTTAGTTACCCATATGCATGAGTCAACAGTGCGAGGTTATGTCTATAAAGACAAGAATATGACCCTGTATGCCATAGAGCGTATCGCTTATGGCTTGGGGTACTTTTGGGAAAAACTGGTTGAGGCCTATCTGTATGAGAAGACGAGAAACCTTTCTGTGGAAAAGATGAAGCAGGAAAAAATGTTTCACTCATTAAGAAATGAAGTTGATGAAGAATTACGACATAAAATGGTGCAGTACTTCGGCATGCCAGGACAGGATTTGATGGAGTTCTTCAGTTTTAAAAAAGACCTGGGAATTGATATTGCCCCATATATGGAGGCGAAGCTTCTTTCTCTGGTTAAAAATAAAAAATCTAAAAATAAGTAAAGTAATACACATGGAAAGTTATAAATTGATGAATGGTGTCCCCCATGGGAACTATTCGATGAAGAGAAAGAAGCTGGAACCCATCAGTAACAGCGTGAATATCTATGATTTACGCAAGCTGATGGGCAGCTGGAAACAGGCGGGGATTACCTACGCCCAGATGTTCAAGGTGCTGCGTCTCTACCTGGGAGAGACCGGATGGATGGATATCGATGGCAGATATCCTTACAACAACCTCTATCAGATAGCTAGGGGTATGAAGTTTGATTCCGTTACCTCGCTCTACAAATGCATCCAGCATTGCGAGGGGTTCGGGTTCGTCTATCACGATGGGGTTAAAGATGTGGAACATCTGGCGTCGTTCTTCTCGAACTTGTGGCATCAGCCCGATTCCAAAGAGCAAGCTGTGTTCTACTCCTCTGTTTCAGGTGCTGATAATAATAATATTAATATTAATAATAATAAATATAATAATCAGCACCCGAAACAGGGGAGTCCCGAAACAGAGGAGAGTGCAGCCACTTTCCAGCAGATTTACACCGACTTTATGTTCTATCTCATGTCGGATGAGGGAGCCTTCGAGCTGGTGGTCAAGACGGTGGATGATGCGTGTGTGGGATTGATGAATGAGCTGACGGCGATGAACACACCTTATGGAAAGCATTCCATCAATCCTGCCACCAAGAGATTTTTCGACTTTTATCTTCGCCAGCATATGTTGACGAAGCAGCGCAAGTTTGTATGCAATAGCAACGAGGGGCGCAAGATCTGGCTATCCCGACTGTTGCATTTTCCTTTTATGCAGCAGAACATCGTGAGAGCCGTGAATGATATCCGACAGACACTTTCCACCAATGCCCTGGATGTAATCCGTCAGAACCGCCCCCTCTGCCCGTTTGAGTATCAGCATCCCACTTCGGGCCAGCGCCTCTACGATTCCTTCGAGGCGCTGGATGCCCAGGGAAACATCCTGCCCGATGCCTCGAAGGAGAGCGTGGGCAAGTATATCCCGAAGGATGCACCGCCAAGACCTTCGGCTCATGCTGAGTGGGACAACGACTACCAGCAATGGGTGGAGGAATAGATTGTGCCGTGAAAACACACAACCGAACAACAGAGAGTATTTTATCTAAATAAAGCAAATTATGAATAAACAATCAGAAAATGGATTCCAATCATCGGATGGATTCCAATCAGACTATGAATTCCAGGAGAAACCTTGGTACACCGCCTATGACTTTGAGGCCTTGCGCGACAAGATGACTCCTGAGGAAATGGAGATTTACAAGGAGGGTAAGGATATGCAGAAGATGCGTTCGCTCACCATCACACTGCTCAAGCAACTGCAGCACAGAACGGAACAGAACATCAAGGTGAGATGCCCTAAATGCGGCAAGAATGCATGCTGCATCAAGGTGGAGAACGGACTTTTCCTATGCTGGAGCTGCGACCAGGGGGCACAGTTCAAGGGACAGCTGCATGAACTCGCTAAACTGAAGCACTCCGAGGGCAGCAGCATCGATGCCGGATATTACCTGCGTGCCAACGCCGACGCCAAGCACAAGGCCGAACCTGACTATACGCCTATGGTTGACGATGACTATGAGGAAATTGACGAGAAAACCCGAAGCATGATTTTCCCGCTCGAAGACGAAAAGGAGGTTTCCCCCGTTTCTCAGTATGTCATTTCCGCCCGATACATGGTGAAGCAGTATCTCAAGGATATGGGCATTTCCGTGGAGACGGCGATGAAGGCGGGCGTATGCTGCGGATACATGTCGCACAAGGTGGATGATTCCCAGACCCACGACCCCCAGGGATACGAGCAGGTGGCTGCCATCGCCTACTGCAACCGCGTGTGCGGACGCATCGTGAACGTGAAGATGAGAAGCGTGGCGAAGGATCCCCACGGCGGATACATCAAGGATTTCTGGCAGAAATCGCCCACGCAGCCATGCGCCCCTTACGGCATCGACTGCATCAACCCGCTGAGAATCAATGCTGAACCCATCGGTCGGCTCATCATCACCGAGGGCGAAAAAGACCGACTCACCCTGATGCAATGCGGATTCCCCTACGTTATCAGCGTGGCTAGCGGATGCAAGACGGATATCAGAAAGAGCCACGAGGCATTTGCCGAATGGATAGCACAGGCGGAGGAAATCGTGGTGTGCGGCGACTCCGACCGCCCGGGCAGGGGACTGGTGAAGCGACTGCTTAAGTTCTACGCCGACCAGGCTACCCTTGCCGAACTGCCCCGCCGCTGCAAGGACATCAGCGAGGTGTATGCCCGCTATGGCGCCGAAACCGTGAGGAAGATTATCCTAGGCGCCAAGGAACTGGGCATGGAGGATGTGTATGCCGCCGAACAGCATGCCGACGACATCAAGCGCGTGATGCTGGGACAGTATGACCACGGCTACAGCATCGGCATGGGCCCGCTGACCGACCGCGTGTTCCATCTCACTTCCTCTGGCGGACTGGTGGTGGTGACGGGCATCCCTAACTCGGGAAAGACGGATTTCCTGAACTGCATGATGGCGCACCTCATCTTCCACTGCCACAAGCGCGTGGGCTTCTTCTCGTTCGAGTTGCCCGACAAGGCGAAGCATTTCACCAACGTGGCCCAGGTGGGAGTGGGGGTTACCAGTTTGCAGAAATGGGTGCAGAACGTGCGCACCCGAGAGTTGGATCCCGAGCTGGAGCGCACCCGTCTGGACCCTCTGATTTCCTATCTGGGCGACCACATGGTGGATTTCACGGCTCAGAGCGAGCTGCCTACGCCTTCGTATATCGTGAGGATGGGCGAGCGCCTGCGCCGCAAGCACGGGTTGGATTTCCTGGTGATAGACCCCTACATGTTCGTGGCGATAGACGAGGGCAAGGAGCGGCTCACGGAGACGCAGCAGGTGAAGGAGTTCCTGACCAAGGTGCAGTCGTGGAGCCGCAAGCACGGCGTGTGGACGTTTGTGGTGGCGCACCCTAGAATCCAGCACAAGGACGGCACGCAGGGCGACCTGGATTTCTACGAGATTGCGGGCAGTGCCAACTGGGTGAACCTGGCTGATTTCCTCTTCTCGGTGAGACGTGTGATTGATCCGAATCCGAATTCGCCGTTGGCGGTGAACTACACGGTGATGAAGATGATGAAGGTGAGAGACCAGCAGCTGAGCAGTCTGGGCGAGGTGTATTACACGCGCCGCGAGTGTGGCAGATACGAGGAGCGTGCGTCGCAGCAGGAGTGCGAGGCTGAGTGCCGCAAGGAGGCATTCCCCGACCACGACATGGGTTCGTGGCTGAAAACCGCCCTATAAACTTTAAACTATAAACTATAAACTAAGATTAGATGGATAGGAAAGTATATAATGAGCGTAAGTCGAGGGCTCAGGCGCTGATGCTTTCGGATTACGAGTGGTTGCTTTCGCAGAAGGGTCTGTATAAGTGGGCGAGGAGCAAGTGTCTGCTGCTGGAGTGGGTGAACGATGTGGGCTATTATATAGCACCGATGATGGAGGGTGACGGGCTTCATCAGCATCAGGGGATGTATGATGAGTTGATGCAGCCCAAGACGTTTTTGAGGCTTTACCAGGAGTGTTTCGAGGCGTTGGGGATGGAGGCTCCTCTTCATCCTTCGTCGGCGCTGAGCAAGTTGCGTGCCAGGGAGCAGCGTCAGGGTATCAAGCCTGATACCATCACGCTGTTTTACATGAATCTTCTGGATGGGGTGGAGGAGTGTAGGATTATCGAGCGGCTCATCAGGCTTGTTTGAAGCCGGGTGGTGCATCATTAAGAATTGATGTAAGGCTTATTTGAGGTTGGTTGAAGCATTGTGTAAACTTTACGTAACGCTTCTTTGCGGTTAGAATAGGCTTGTTTGGCGAGGCTGCCCTAAAAGCTGCCCTCAAAGCTGCCCTCAAACTCTTGACAGGAAGCGATTTTTTTTGTATCTTTGCACCAGAATTCAGAAGTAAATCTGTTTTTAAAGATAAGTTACTGAAGTTTTGCAAGTAGCATCCTGCCGTCCCCGAAGGGGGCGAATGTGAATAACCGCTGGTGGAATGACCGAAGGGAATGGAACCTGCGGATAGCAGACATACTCTCTATCGTCCCCGAAGGGGGCGAACAGGAGCAAGACTGGATGCGGTTCGCCCCCTTTGGGGACGCTTTCTCCCTACTATTGGTTGTCCGCAGGTTCCATGACCTTCGGTCATTCCACCAGCGGTTATTGAAAGTTGGCCCCCTTCGGGGACCGGAGGTTACTTGCGAAACTTGAACAAGTTAGTTGTAGTAATAGTAGGAATCAGTGTTTAGGTAACAACTTTGAGAACCTGCAAAATTTAATGTTTATGGAATACACTAGTTTGGAAGTGGAGAGGATGCAGCAGATGCTCCTCTCCCCCCATTTTGCCCTTGGGGAGTTTTTACGTTCGGGCACCGCCATCAAGTATGGCATCGACAACACGCCGCAGCACGCCATCGTGATTTCCCGATTGATGCTGCTCTGCGAGTGCGTACTTGAACCCCTGCGCCAGCATTGCGGTGTGGTGGTGATTACCAGTGGATATCGCTGTCCACAGTTGAACCTCGCCGTTCACGGCGTGCCGGGCAGTCAGCACACGCTGGGCGAGGCTGCCGACATCTTCATCTCCAACAAAGAGCAGCTGGAGAAGTTCTCTTCCTTTATCCGCGACCATTGCGAGTTCGACCAGATGATTCTGGAGCCCCAGGGCTCGGAGCACCGACGTTGGCTTCATGTGAGCTATACGCTGCGGCGCAGGAACCGGCATCAGATTCTGATGTGAGTGATTCGAATGATGTGAATGCGTTGATTGATTATTTCTACGATGAATGATATTTTAAAGTTTAATAGTTTAATACGATGAAAAAAGAGACATGGAAAGCTTTGATTCAGGTTTTGATTTCCGTGCTCACGGCGGTTTTAACCTCGATGGGGGTTAGCTCCTGCATGAGCGTGGGGAACTAAAAATGAATTGTTTGATTTGTGTTTTAGATTCAGGTTTTTGACTTGGATTATTTGATTGAGTTTTAGTTTTTAATTTTTTGTTTAACCTTTAATTTTTTACTGAAGTTTCGCAAGTAGCATTCTACCGTCCCCGAAGGGGGCGAATGT
>ERZ1026870.22-NODE-22-length-81627-cov-7.381001_pt1 | contig 81627 bp, 49 predicted proteins | sample MGYA00380165_ERZ1026870 | MGnify/ENA primary metagenome ERZ1026870 (study PRJEB33269, sample SAMEA4719801) | human gut metagenome | biome: human-associated habitat; feature: organic feature; material: feces | place: Cameroon | collected 2013-10 ...
ACCCAAGTGCGGGGTCTCCCCAGCCTGGATGGCACCATCGCCATCCTTTGGGAGATGAGTGACACGCTCGACGTGCACCACTACGATGTTTTCTGGGCCAACTCCCCCGACGATGAGTTTACGATCCTCAATCGCCGTCATGTCATCCCGCGGTCCTATACTGACACGGTGGCGGTGGACATCAACCAGCGGTACATCTACTACTATGTGCGTGCGGTCGATTACGCCACCAATATCGGTGCGCCTTCCGACACCATCGCCGTCCTCCGTCCCAGTACGGTGCCTCCCTCGCGACCCCACCTCGACTCCGCATGGATTGACAACCGCATGATCCACACCCGCTGGATCGGTGGAAGCGACGAGATGATCTCTCACTACAACGTCTATCGTCGCCGCCCCGGTGCAGCATGGACGCTGCTCCGCGTGGCCGATGGCGACTCCGTGCGTGCCCATGGCTATGCCCTGCAGATCGACGATGCACCGCCCGCCCCGCTGGGAGCGCGCTACGAGTATGCTGTCGAGACCATCAGCCTTTGGGATATCAGCTCTGGTCTCTCGCCCGCTTTCTCCGGCCGTGTCAACTACGACAAGGTGCTACCTCTCACGCCGACCCTCTTCGCCGACTATGACGTGCCTTCGGGCGAGGTCAAGCTGGCCTGGGAGATGGACGACAAGGACGCGGGGGGAGCGGAATACTACTACTGCGTCTATCGCCGCCGTAAGGGGCAGGAGACGTTCCGGTTCATCACCGACGTGCCACAAGGCGTCCATACTTATACGGGCGACCTGCTGCAACCTGGCGAGTGGGCCGAATACTACCTGACGGTGCGCTTCCGCGATGGCCGCCAGGGACAAGTGTCTAACCGGGTGACGGTGGCCGCTCCGGCCAATCCGCCGTCAACCACAGAACAATGATCATGGACATGAAACCTATCCGCCGACTTACGGCCTCCCTATTGAGGCACCGCGCCGCGCCGTGGCTCTGTGCCCTCGCCGTCCTTGTGCTCACTTCCTGCGGCGACTTCTTCGAGTTTGGCGAGGAGCGCGCGACGTGGGACGGCAAGATAATCTGCCAGAACGACAGCTCTGTGGTCATGGTGGGTGACACGATGACCCTTTCCGTGGACTTCTCGCCACCCCGTCCCGACAGCCTCTCTGTCTTCTGGAGTGTGACCAGCGACGACTCCATCCCGCCGGCCTACGTCCTTGGCGACCGCTTCATAGGTGTCAGTCCGGGCACGGCTCGCGTCATGGCCGTTCTTTCCAACGCCATGGCCTCCGCCTCCTGCTCTGTGCGGGTCATAGGGCGGTGGGAGCAGCCCGACTTCAATCGTCTCCATCCCCACGACATGGTCATCTATGCCCATATCACCGTGAGAGGAGAGGAATGGAACCCCGACTCGATGATGGTCGGTGCCTTCATAGGCGGGCAGCTCGTGGGAATGGCTGTGCCAAAGACGGCCCACGACATCGACTATGCGCTGCTCCGCATCTGGGCGAAGCATGACACCCATGTGGGACGCATTCTCCTGCGGTGCTATGACCGCCGCCGCTTCCGACTCTACTCCGCGCCGCAAGACTTCGAGTTCGACACGGGTAAGACCCTCGGAACGCTGTCAAAACTTTATGATATAAACTTTTAGACAAATAGTACGACTATGAAGAAGATACGCTGCCTGCTGCCCCTGCTGCTTCTCGCGCTCTTTACGGGATGCACGCTGATGATAGACGAGCCGGAGACCGCCACCACTCCTCAGGAGACCGAGAACGGCGACGGCATCACCTCGCCACGCCGCATCGTGAGCGACATGGGAGAGGTGAGGTACCAAATTGGGCCAGAAACGAGGATGATAGACAAGGACTATCTGCCCTACCTCCTGACCTACAAGACCGACACGCTTGACCGGGTGACGGAGATCTACTTCAACAAGTCGATCCCCCTGGAGTTGCTGCCGCAGCGTGGAGAGTTTCTTGCCACGGACCAAACCGATGCGATTCCCAACGGACTGGCCCACCAAGTGAACCTTGTCCGCACTACCGACAACGGCTATACGGTCGAGGTATCTCCCGCGTCCTATGATGATGTGTACAAAACGCTCGATATCGTAACCGACTTTGACATCGTTCGAGTGCCCGTGGAGAAATCCAACGCCTACGGCTTTTGGAAAGTGGCAGGCGACGAGCCCGAGTATGAGTACAAACTGCGAGGCACTTATCTCAATCCTTTGGCACGCTATGTACCGCTCCGTGCGGATGATCCGATTGATAAGAGATGGTCGATAGCCGATCTTGGATTTAAACTTTCAAAAGGACATTATACCAAGCTATTTAGTAAATATATGTTGGGGGATTCTGCGTGGGATTGGGAGCCGTCTGGTGGGAAGGCATCGTACAACTTCCATTTGGATGGTGACTTTGATGCCTATGCAGGACTTGAGATATTTTGGCACTTTCATTCTGACATCCGCAAGGATGATGGGTATGCTGATGTTGCGACCAGCATAGAATATGAGTTAAAGGCTGGTTTTGGTGGAGAGCGTGCCGAGATTGGCGTAACATTTCCTATCATGGGTAATAAAAGTTGGAATACAAAGGACTGGAAGCAGAAATACAAAGAAGCTTCTGGTACCAATCCTTTTAAGAAAATCTGCCAAATAGATAAGAGTGATTACTGGGTGCAGTTCAATTTCCCAGAAGCTAATTTTACGATTGGCCCCGTTCCATGTTCTGTAGGAGTTGATTTTGCTTGTACGGCAGACCTTTATGGATACTTGCAAATGCAGCAGCCATTCATCTTTGAGACAGGAATTAAGGGAACAATCCTCAAAACGGGATTCCACATCGATCCAGATTCTTCATATAGCTATCCAAAGCAGGGAGATCCCTTGGACAAACTGGCCGAACCATATATTATTACCCAAGGGGCCAAAGGCCTTCCAACTTTAGGTTTGGGCCTTCGTCCAAATGTCAATGCGGCTCTGACGTTTACAGCTGGTGAGTTGATTAAGGCAAGTATAGGCCCCACCATCAGCTGCCCTATTGAGTTTGGATGGGATTTCAGTAGGCCCGGTGAGCTAACGAAGGGTTTTCCATGGGAGCCAAAAGACTATAAAGGTGATGAGTTGGGTTATGCTGCCAACTCAGGCCTCACTTTTGATCCAACGGTATCCCTCGAAGCTGACGTGACTTTAGATCTGAAGGTTTGGGAATTCCCGTTGGCACACACTTCACTTGGAGAATGGAAAATTCCTATCGGATTCTTCAAGCGATGGAATCCGAAACTGAAGGTTGACAAAGTCTATCCCTTGCCCGACAAGTCAAATGCAGATTCTACCTGCTACTACGCTACAATAAATACTGAAAAAGAAACCTTCTTCAGCACCCCAGAAGGTCTTCCAGAATTATATGTATATCAACAGTATGATGACCAGGGGAAACGTGCCACCTGTATTAGCCACGATAGCGAGAAATACGACCCTAAGGCTACTTACGAGTATGAATTTTATCTCCCAAAATCATACAGTGATATCTTTTGTTATGCCACTCCTGTGCTTGATGGCAAATACCATTATCCCGAGAAGTTTACACGCTTTAGTAAAACGCTAGAAATCAAAAACATCGAGCGGGTTCAAGTCACGGGGACAGGCGATGTACTCTCCGAATGGGAGGAGGCTGTCGGAGTGAAACTGAATCTCAAGGGGAAACTCATGGACCAATGTTCTTCGCTGGAACTGGTAGCCAGAATAGAAGCGGAAGAAGGTGGTTTCTTACCTACGCAAACATTCTACCTCGACGTGCCACAGTTTGGCAAAGAGTATGTCAAGAACCTTCTCTTTGTTATTGCCTATACGAACGTACGTCCTGCCAACGTGAGTTTTAGTCTTAGGTATTATGATGCAGAATTGAAAGACCATCTTCTGGACTACAAAATTTTTGAATTTAGCGATTACGACTTCAGCGGTGACGACCTCGATCTCGATAACATGAAGAAGTGGACGAAAAAGGGCTACGAGTTACTACAGTAAAACGAGCCACCCCGTAGATTCCTATATTCCGTGCCCTGTCGCGCAGCAATGGATCCTCCCCCTTGCTGCACGACAGGGTATTTTGCATGATCGTAGCCCCGAAGTCAGCATTGCGTAACGAAAGCGGTGGGGTGGGAGGGTGCTTGCACTTCCTTTCATACCTATACCCCGATAGGGGCGCGCGAAGAAACTTTCGGCATGGGACGCAAAAAGAGTTGAAAAAATTTGTCCCTTATACAAAAAAAACTTAACTTTGTAGCTGTATGCCAGTTTCGAAGCCACTAAACGGCAAGGACGACACGTTCGACCTCTTGATCCCCCACGAAACACCATACTAAAACAATAAGAACCAATAACGACGAATTTTATGAAGAAACTCACCACCAACTCAAAACTGATCGGGTGCCTGATGGGCCTCAGTATCGTGGCGTTGGGCACAGGATGTACCGACAGCGACTACGATTTGTCCAGCGTCGATTCCACAATCGGCGTGGGCGGCGAGGGCCTGGAGCTGCCAACGAGCAGCACGGAGAACATCATTCTCGACGACGTGCTGAAACTAAACAACAGCGACTTTGTGAAGATAGCAGCCAATGGCGACTACATGTTCAACAAAGACGGCGACGAGGCCACGCCCTCCCATCCCTATATCAACAAGATCTGGGTGGAGAAGGCCAACGTCAACAACAACTTCCGCTTGCACATCACGCTGCCGAGCCAGAGTGCAGGAGCACGCAGGACGAAGCTGAGCAACCCCGTCACGGCAGAGGGCAAGCTGGCCGAGTTCCACTACACCGGTGCCGCCTCCAACGATATCCGCGAATTAAAAGAGGCCAGTGTGTCGTCCGACGTGGAGATCAGCGTGGCCGTCAGTGCCGATTTGAAGCGTGCGGTGAAGACCTTCAAGACCCTCACGCTCACCGTACCCTCCTATATGCGCCTCGACCTGCGCCAGTGCTCACCCTCCCAGCCCGACTACGATGCGGCCACGGGTGTAGTGACATTTCACAACGTGAGCAGCACGGCCAACATCAAGCTCCGTGCCGCGGTCAAGACCTTGGACTTCCAGAAGCCCGCCACGACGGACAACAAGCTGCGCTTCACGCCAGGACAGAATGGCAAGGATGGTCAAGTGGACCTCAATGGCGTGCTGAATGTGGGTATCTCTTTCGACGAGATCGATTATGCCCAGAGCGGTGGCGACCTCTACCTCTCAGCTAATATGTCGATGGGATCCATCACGGTGCTTGAGGCCACGGGTAAGTTTGATCCCGAGATCTCACTCCGCGACCTGGGACGCACCACCATCGGCTCCGTGCCCGACTTCCTGACCGACGGCGAGGTGTCGGTCAACCTCTACAACCCCCTCATCGACATCAATATCCAAAGCGACATCGACGTGGCTGGATTTGTCTCCGGCACACTCTATGCCGAGGATGCAAACGGCCAGGAGATGGCCAGGGTACGCATCCCCGAGTTCTACATCCGTCCGGATGGCTCCACCCATGTCTGCATCTGCAAGTATGCTGAGGGTGTGGATGCCTCCGCCTACGACCAGGTGGTGGCCGTTCCCCAACTCTCCGACATCATGCGTCGCATTCCGAAGACGGTACGCTTTGCCGCCGAGGCCCGTGCCGATGCCTCCCGCGAGGGCACGATGGAGCTTGGAAAGAGCTACACCATCCAGCCCGCCTATTCCATCATGGCACCGCTGGCCTTCGACGAGGGCGCACGCATCGTCTATAACGACACCATCGACGGATGGACTGACGACCTGGAGGACATCGACCTCATGGCGGGCAGCGCCATCGAACTGACGGCCAACGTGGAGAACAAGATTCCCGCCTACCTGACCGTATCAGCCACCGCCATCGACGTCCAGGGCAAGCCGATCCCCGAGAACCGCATCAAGGTAGAGGTGTCCAGCGTCATCAATGCCTCCGAGGACGGCAAAACCCCTGTCGTCACACCACTCAAGATACGACTGACCGAGGGCGAGCCGGGCAGCGTGGCTCTCGTTGATGGACTCACATTCCGCATCGAGGCAGCCTCGGGCGAGGAGGGTGCCAAGAGTATCGTAGGCCAGACCATCAACGCCTACAACCACACGCTGAAGGCGCGCGACATCAAGGTGCGACTCGTCGGAAAGATCATCGTAAACAAGGACTGATAACCACTTTTAGACCTAACACTACATCATGAATAGAAGCAAGAAATATATGATGGCCGCCGCACTGGCCACACTGTCCTGCGGCGCGATGGCCCAGGGACTCAATACGGGCTACTTCATCGACGGATATGCCTTCTGCCACAACCTCAACCCGGCGTATGGCAACGACCAGAACTACGTCTCGATACCCGCTCTCGGCAACATTCAGGTGCGCACCCAGGGCAACTTTGGCCTCGGCGACGTACTCTTCGACAACCCGCGCTATGGCATTGATAGCGACAAGAAGAAGACCACCTTCATGAATCCTTATATCGCTGACGGCGAGGCACTGAAGGGTTTTGCCTCGGGCAACAACCGCATCAATGCCGACGTGGACATCACGCTGATCTCTGCGGGCTTCAAAGCCTGGGGCGGCTACAACACCATCTCGCTCGACGCCCGCACCAACGTCGGTCTGTCGCTGCCCTACGAGCTCTTTGCTTTTGCCAAGAACACGGGCAACCAAAGCTATGACATCGGCGACATCCACGCCCATGCCCAGTCGTTTGTGCAACTCGCTTTGGGCCACTCGCGCCAGATCGACGACCGCTTGCGTGTCGGTGCCAAGATGAAGTTGCTTTTCGGTGTGGCCCGTGCCGATGCCGAGATCAAAGACCTGCGTGCCGACCTCAGCGGTCCGGACAAATGGACCATGACGGGACAGGCGATGGCCAATGTGTCGATGAAGGGCTTCACTTATAAAGAGGAGCAGAAAGAGTACAAGGTTGATGGACAGGGCACCTACCGTCGCGTGAACGACGTGGATGTCGATGGTGCCGGCCTGGGTGGCTTTGGTATGGCCTTCGACTTCGGTGCTACCTACAAGATCGACGACGACTGGACGGTGAGCGCCGCGCTGCTCGACCTTGGCTTCATCGGATGGAGCAACAACATGCAGGCCGTCAATCGCCAGACGAGTTTCGAGTTCAACGGCTTCCACGACGTGGCTGTCAAGAAAGAGGACGCCATGGGCAACCCGAAGGACAACAGCCTGGAGTCGCAGGGCGACCGCTATGCCGACCAGATTGCCGACTTTGCCAACCTCTCCAGCGATGGCGACAAGGGTAGCCGCAGCACGGGTATCGGTGCGACGATGAATTTCGGATGCGAATACACGCTCCCGGCCTACCGCCAGCTGAAGTTCGGCTTCCTCAGTTCCACCCGCATCAATGGCAAGTATAGCTGGACCGATGCACGCTTGAGTGCCAACGTAGCCCCGCTGTCATGGCTCGATGGCGGCATGAGCTTCTCGGTCAATAGCTTCACGGCCAGCATGGGATGGGTTGTCAACGTCCATCCGAAGGGCTTCAACTTCTTCATCGGCATGGACCACATCCTCGGTAAGACGAGCAAGGAGTTTATCCCCCTCAGTTCCAATGCCAGTCTGAACCTCGGCATGAACGTCACCTTCTGATAGTCAGCTACGGTTCGCCCAGACGGCGACCTGGCATGATTTCCCATAGATGCGCCCGCCATCAGCCCCCACAGGCCGTTGGCGGGCGCATCCTTTCGTCAGCGTTTCCATCCTTTTGTCCCGTCTTTTCCGTCGCGGTCTTCCTCCCCTTTTCCATCATTTCCACCGCCATTTTACTCCCTTTGCCGCCCCGTCACGGCACCCTGCTGCCTTGTCCCCAACATTTCTCCCTCATTTATTTGGTCGTTTCGGAAGAAAACTGTAATTTTGTCGCATATTTTAAACAATCTCCTGAAACAAGACGAACATGAAAGATGTAAGAATTGTAGAGTGTGTCCCCAACTTTTCCGAGGGCCGCAACATGGACGTGATTAACCAGATTACCCGCGAGGTCGAGTCTGTCAAGGGCGTCAAGCTCCTCGATGTCGATCCGGGTGAGGCCACCAACCGCACCGTGGTGACGTTTGTCGGCTCGCCCGAGGACGTCTGCGAGGCTGCTTTCCGTGCAGTCAAGAAGGCTGGCCAGCTCATCGATATGCGCCAGCACCATGGCGCACACCCCCGCTTCGGTGCCACCGACGTGTGCCCGCTCGTACCTGTAGCCGGCATCACGCTGGAGGAGTGTGCCGAGTTGGCCCGCAAGTTGGGTGAGCGTTTCGCCAACGAGTTGGAGATTCCTTGCTACCTCTACGAGGCCGCCGCACAGACCGAGGAGCGCAAGAACCTCGCCGTCTGCCGCCGTGGTGAGTATGAGAAGCTCGCCGAGCGTCTCGGCACGGAGGATGGTCCCGACTTGGGCAACCGTCCCTTCGACGAGAAGGTGGCACGCACGGGCTGCACCGCTGTCGGCGCACGCGACTTCTTGATTGCCGTCAACTATAACCTCAACACCACCTCCACCCGCCGCGCCAACGCCATCGCGTTCGACGTGCGCGAGAAGGGACGCCCCATGCGCGAGGGTGGTAGCCTCACGGGCAAGATCCTCCGCTACGAGAATGGAGCACCCATTATGCAGCCGGGCACGCTGAAGGCCACAAAGGCCATCGGATGGTTCATCGACGAGTATGGCATCGCACAGGTCTCGATGAACATGACCAACATCAATGTCACCCCGCTCCACAAGGCCTTCGACGAGGTTTGCCGTGCCGCCGCCGAGCGTGGCGTCCGCGTGACGGGTACGGAGATTGTCGGTCTCATCCCGAAGCGCGTGCTCATCGAGGCTGGTGAGTATTTCCTGCGCAAGCAGCAGCGTTCCACCGGTATCCCCGAGGAGGACATCATCAAGATCGCCATCCACTCCATGGGTCTGGAGGACCTCAAGCCCTTCAACCCGAGAGAGAAGGTCATCGAGTATCTCCTGGAGGACGCGAACAAGACGGCGAAGCTCGTCGATCTCACGGTGAGCGAGTTTGCCAACGAGACTTCCCGCGAGAGTCCAGCACCGGGTGGTGGCACGATCGCCGCCTACATGGGTGCGCTGGGAGCAGCCCTGGGCACGATGGTGGCCAACCTCTCCGCCCACAAGCGCGGATGGGACGAGCGCTGGGAGGAGTTCTCTCAGTGGGCAGACCGTGGTCAGGATATCGTCCGCCGCGCCCTGCACCTCGTCGATGAGGACACCGAGGCCTTCAACCGCATCATGGATGCCTTCGGCCTGCCCAAGGGCACCGAGGAGGAGAAGGCTGCCCGCAGCCAGGCCATCCAGGACGCCACGCTCTATGCCACGAAGGTGCCTCTGGAGACGATGAAGACCGCCTATGCCGCCTTCGACATCTGCCGCGCCATGGCACAGGAGGGCAACCCCGCCTCTGTCAGCGACGCAGGAGTAGGCGCACTCGCCGCCCGCTCGGCAGTGCTCGGCGCATGGCTCAACGTCCGCATCAACGCTGCTTCTCTCAAGGACCGTGCCACTGCCGACGCCATCCTGGCCGAGGCCAAGGAGATGGCCGAGAACGCACAGCAGCAGGAGAAGGAGATCCTCGCCATCGTCGATACGAAGATCGAGGGATAAGACACCATACCGAAGCCCTTTGGCCGAAAGATGCCAAAGGGCTTTCACCATTGAACAAAAAGTAACAAAATAATGACCTTAGCAGAATTTCAGGCCGACATCCGTGCCGGCATTCCCGCTGAGCTGCCGGCATTGCAGCCCTACGACACCACCATCAACCATGCGCCCAAGCGCAAGGATATCCTCACTCCGGAGGAGAAGAAGCTCGCTCTGCGCAACGCGCTCCGCTATTTCCCGAAGGAGCTTCACGCACAGCTCGCCCCCGAGTTCGCCGAGGAGCTGCGCCAGTACGGTCGTATCTATATGTACCGCTACCGTCCCACCTATGAGATGAAGGCCCGCAACATCTCCGACTATCCCCATCGTTCGGAGCAGGCCGCAGCCATCATGCTGATGATCCAGAACAACCTCGACCCGCGCGTGGCACAGCACCCGCACGAGTTGATCATCTATGGAGGCAATGGCGCCATCTTCCAGAACTGGGCACAGTATCGTCTGACGATGAAGTACCTCTCCGAGATGACCGACGAGCAGACCCTCGTGATGTACTCTGGCCATCCCTTCGGCCTCTTCCCGTCGCACAAGCGCGCACCGAGAGTGGTCGTCACCAACGGTATGGTCATCCCCAACTACTCCAAGCCCGACGACTGGGAGCGCATGAACGCCCTCGGCGTGAGCCAGTACGGACAGATGACGGCTGGTTCCTATATGTATATCGGCCCGCAGGGCATCGTCCACGGTACGACGATCACGGTCCTCAATGCCGCCCGTCGTGTGATGCACGATCCCGCCCGTGGTGCCAAGAACCCCATCCCCCTCTTCGTCTCCTCTGGTCTCGGTGGCATGAGCGGTGCTCAGCCCAAGGCCGGCAACATCGCCAAGGTGGTCAGCGTCGTGGCCGACATCAACCCGCTCGCTGCCGAGAAGCGTCACGAGCAGGGTTGGGTCGATGAGCTCCACACCTCGCTCGACGAGTTGATTCCCGCCATCCGCGAGGCCGTGAGCACCAAGACGGTGAAGTCAATGGCCTACGTCGGCAATGTCGTCGATCTCTGGGAGCGCTTGGCTGAGGAGGATATCGAGGTCAATCTCGGTTCCGACCAGACCTCTCTCCACAATCCGTGGGCCGGTGGCTACTATCCCGTGGGTCTCACCCTGGAGGAGAGCAAGCGCATGATGGCCGAGGATCCGAAGGAGTTCAAGGCCCGTGTCGAGGAGTCTCTGCGCCGCCAGGTGGCTGCCATCAACAAGCTGACCGCCCGTGGCATGTACTTCTTCGACTATGGCAACGCCTTCCTCCTGCAGAGCTCACGCGCCGGTGCCGACATCATGGCTGCCGACGGTCACGGCTTCCGCTATCCGTCCTACGTCCAGGACATCATGGGTCCGATGTTCTTCGACTACGGCTTCGGTCCGTTCCGCTGGGTCTGCACCTCTTGCGATCCCGCCGACCTGGCACTGACCGATAAGATTGCCGAGGAGATTATGATGGACGAGCGCAGCCATGCCACCCCCGACATCCAGCATCAGCTCGACGACAACATCCACTGGATCCGCGAGGCTGGTCCCAACCACCTCGTCGTCGGTTCACAGGCCCGCATCCTCTATGCCGACTGTGAGGGCCGTACCCGCATCGCGCTGGCCTTCAACGAGGCCGTCAAGGATGGCCGCCTCAAGGCTCCCGTCGTCCTGGGTCGTGACCACCACGACGTCTCCGGTACCGACTCTCCCTTCCGCGAGACCTCCAATATCTACGATGGTTCTCAGTTCTGCGCCGACATGGCCGTACAGAACGTCATCGGCGACTCCTTCCGTGGCGCCACGTGGGTGAGCATCCACAACGGCGGTGGTGTAGGCTGGGGCGAGGTCATCAACGGTGGCTTCGGTATGGTAGTCGATGGCTCCGAGGAGAGCAGCCGCAACATCCGCGAGATGCTCTTCTGGGATGTCAACAACGGTATCTCCCGCCGTGCATGGGCCCGCAACAAGGGATCCATGGATGCTATCCAGCGTGAGATGGACCGCACGCCCGACTTCCGCATGACCATGCCGAACCTCGTCGACGACAACATCATCGACGCTGCGTTCTAACATATTGTCTGGGGGCCGCAACAGGCTCCCAGACAACCTGTTGCGCGATATGTTTTCAAGCAACGATAAAATCAAAACATCAACCCATCGGGCCTTCACGGGCCTGACAACACTTTAAGAAAGAAAAGAAGCAATGGAACGTAAAATCCATTATATCAGCGCAGAACATCTGACGCTCGATACCGTCCGCGCCATCATCCGCGAGGGCTATGAGCTGCGTCTCTCCGACGACGCCAAGGCACGCATCATCCGCTGCCGTGAGTATTTGGACAAGAAGATTGCCACCGCCGAGGCACCCATCTACGGTGTGACGACAGGTTTCGGCTCCCTCTGCAAGGTGAGCATCGACGAGGACAAGCTGTCCCAGTTGCAGATCAACCTCATGATGAGCCACGCCTGTGGCGAGGGCGACCGCGTGCCGACGGATGTGGTCCGTCTGATGATCTTCTTCAAGATCCAGTCGCTTTCCTACGGCTACAGCGGCATCAAGCTCGACACCGTGGAGCGTCTCATCGAGTTCTTCAACCACGGCGTGTGTCCCGTTGTCTATCAGCAGGGTAGCGTGGGCGCCTCTGGCGACCTCGTGCCGCTGGCTCACCTCTGTCTGCCGCTCGTTGGCCTCGGCCATGTAGAGTATGAGGGCAAGATCATCACGGGTGAGGAGCTCAACGAGAAGATGGGATGGAAGCCCATCCACCTCGCCTCCAAGGAGGGTCTCGCCCTGCTCAACGGTACGCAGAACATGCTCGCTTTCTTCGCCTGGAGCGTCCTGAAGGCACAGGATCTGTCGAAGTGGGCCGACCTCATCGCCACGATGTCCCTCGATGCCTTCGATGGCAGAATCGAGCCGTTCCTCCATCCTGTCCACGCCGTGCGCCCCCATCGTGGCCAGATGGAGACGGCAGACCGTATCTACGAGTTGCTCCAGGGTTCTGAGCTGATCAAACAGCACAAGACCCATGTGCAGGATCCCTACTCCTTCCGCTGCATCCCGCAGGTGCATGGTGCGTTCAAGGATACGCTCCACTATGTGGAGGAGGTCTGCACGACCGAGATGAACTCCGCCACCGACAACCCCACCGTGGTGCCCGAGGAGGATATGATCATCTCTGCCGGCAACTTCCACGGTGAGCCCATCGCCCTTCCGATGGATTTCCTGGCCATCGCCCTCAACGAGCTGGGCAGCATCTCCGAGCGCCGCATCTACAAGCTGGGCGACGAGCAGCGCGGTCTTCCCTCCATGCTCGTTGCCAAGCCGGGTGTGAACAGCGGATTCATGATCACCCAGTATGCTGCCGCCTCGATCGTCAGCCAGAGCAAGATGCTCTGCATGCCCAACTCTGCCGATAGCATCCCCACCTGCCAGGGTCAGGAGGACCACGTCTCCATGGGTGCCAACGCCGCCACGAAACTCTATCGTGTGGCTGAGAACACGGAGCGCGTCCTTGCCTTGGAGCTCTTCAACGCCGCACAGGCCCTCGACTTCCGCCGTCCGCTGAAGTCCTCGCCCGCGGTAGAGAAGTTGCACGCAGAGTACCGCAAGATCGTCCCGTTCATCGAGATCGACCGCGTGATGTACCCGCTCATCGCCAAGAGCATCGACTTCATCGCCAAGAATCAATTCTAAACGTTTTATCCCCATCGATCTTTAGGCACGGCCTCATGATCGATAGGGAAACTAAAACGATAAAAAAGTAAGATCCGTGCGGGGGACGGCAAGGGTGTCCATGACGGGCGCGCTTGCTCTCCCCCGCACTTTTTTTATTGGTATCATCATTATTTATATTATACGAAGACAATGAGAACGATATACACCAACATCGCCCAACTCTGTGGCATCACCCACGGAGAGCTGCGCAAGGCGGGACAGGAGATGGCCCGCGTAGAGACGATGACGGACGCATGGCTCGCCGTCGAGGACGACAAAATCTTGGATTTCGGCACGGGAAGCGTGCCTGCGGAGCTGACGCAGGGCGCAAAGGTCATCGACACTAAGGGCGCCTTCGTCATGCCGCGCTTCTGCGACAGCCACACCCACCTGGTCTGGGCAGGCAGCCGTGAGCAGGAGTTTGAGGACAAACTCCAGGGATTGTCCTACGCCGAGATTGCCGCCCGCGGCGGTGGCATCCTCAATTCTGCCGACCGTCTCCACGAGACGAGCGAGGAGGACCTTTTCGAGCAGACCATGCGCCGTGCCGAGGAGATCTGGCAGAAAGGCACAGGATGTGTGGAAATCAAGTCTGGCTACGGACTGACGACCGAGGATGAGTTGAAAATTCTGCGTGTCGCCCAGCGCGTAAAGGCCCATTCGCCACTCCGCATCGTGACCACCTTCCTCGGTGCCCATGCCGTCGGCCGAGCCTACAAGGGACACCAGTCAGAATATGTCGATCTCGTCATCAACGAGATGATGCCCCGTGTGGCTGCCGAGGGCTTGGCAGACTTTGTAGATGTGTTCTGCGACGAGGGCTTCTTCACCCCAGAGGAGACCGACCGCATCCTCGAAGCTGGCGAGAAATATGGCATGAAGGGTAAGATCCATGCCGACGAGCTGGCCTTCTCGGGTGGATCCCGTGTTGCCATCGCCCATGGCGCACTCTCTGCCGACCACTTGGAGGCACTCCCCGAGGAAGGCATAGAGCAGTTCCGTGGTGCCGTCACCATGCCCACTGGCCTGCCGGGCACGTCCTTCTTCCTTAATATGCGGTTTGCCCCGGCCCGTGGTTTCATCGACGCTGGCCTGCCCATCGCCCTTGCCTCCGACTACAACCCTGGCTCCACGCCGTCGGGCGACATGAAGTTTGTCTGGTCCTTGGCCTGCACGAAGATGCGTCTCACCCCCGAAGAAGCTTTCAACGCCATCACCCTCAACTCCGCTGCCGCCATGGGCCTGTCCGCTGAGTATGGCAGTGTGGAGCGTGGCAAGCACGCCTCCCTCCTCTTCCTGCGCGACGTTCCCTCGTTGGCATGGCTTCCGTACCAATACACCACACCGCTGCGTCACGCTACATTTTAAGTCCAAGCGCTTCAGCGTCCGCAAGGAGGCCACACACCGTTGCACATAGCAGGGTTGTGGAGACTTTTATACGATAGACAAAGCCGCATTCGCAGGGCATACTCCCGTTGGAATGCGGCTTTTTTGCATCCCCGTCGGGATGCTGCAAAACACTAATCAAACACAAAAAAGTTTGTGTGAGAAATGGCCTGTTACCTCAGTATATCTTTGAAGGCGAGGTTGGCCAGCAGGGCTGTCGATTGACTGAGCATGCGGATAAACTCCTGGGCCGACGACTTCATATAGGAGTCGCGCAGCAGGTGGACACACCCGTCCATCTCGTTGCCCTCCGCATCGATGGGGATGGCTTTCATCCCAGGTTGCGTGAGCGTGGTGGATTCCGATAAGATGGAGACGAGCGAACTGCGGCTCAGCAGGTCGAAGATGATATTGACATTGTTAACCTCTACCATGATCTTGAAGTTGTTGTCGCGCCCCTCCAGCAGGTGCTCGAAGGCGTTGCGCGCCTGCAAGCCCTTGTAGGGCAGGATGAGATCATAGCGTTCAAGGTCAGCGAGGGTGACGCTCTGCTGCCTTGCCAGCGGGTGGTGGTCATTGACGATGGCTGCCAGACGATTGCTGAAGATCGCCCTGCTGTCTATCGCCTTGTCCCGCTTGAGCGGCTTGAAGGCCAGCACAAGGTCCAGTTCACGCTTCTTCAGTCCGTCCATCAGTTCCTGCATGGAACGATAGACGATGTTGAGCTTGACGTGGGGATAGGCATGGATAAACGCGATGAGCGTCTCGGCCATAATGTTGCTGAAGGAGAATGTCACGCCGATGTTGAGTTCTCCAGCCAGCATCTCGCGCAGGTCGTTCATGTGGTCCGCACAAGCCCCGGCCGCATTGACCGTCTTTTGGGCGTAGGGCAACAGTTCTTTTCCCGCTTCCGTGAGATACACCTCGTGGGAATTGCGCTCAAAGAGCGGCATCCCTATCTCCTGCTCCAGGTGGGAGATCTGCTGCGAGAGGGTGCTCTGCGTAACATAGAGCTTCCGCGACGCCTTGGAGAAATTGAGCGTTTCGGCCACCTGGAGGAAGTATTTCAATTGTCTGATTTCCATTCTTATCGGTCTAAATCCGTTTGCAAAGATACTACAAGAGTTTCTATTCGTGCGTATTGCGGGCATGATTTTTTTCCTTTCTTGTCCTTCTGTGTGCACCCTGTCTCGCTCCTACGGCATGGGGCGTGACAAACTCTCCGTTACGCTTCTTTCGCTCCACGAGCATGGCGAGCAACTTCCGCTTGCGCGTATCCTCGATGAAACGGCGGAAAAAGAGGTTGGGCACAGCCACGCCGAGGGCGATGCAGATGATGGCCAGCGAGGCTTTGATGGCATTGTTCATGCCCACTGTGACCTCGCCTACGACACCGTGCATCTCGATGAAAGCGAAGAGGGCGCGATACATCAGTACACCCGGAATCATCGGGATGACACTCGGGATGGTGATACACTGATGGGGCACATGAAACCAGTGGCGCGCCTTGATGACAGCGATACTCACTGCCGTAGCTCCGGCCAGCGACCCGATGGTCAGTCCCATGTCCAGGCCGAGGTTGCCATTGCTCGGACCAAGATTGATAAAGTTGCGCACACACACAGCGATGATGCCACCCACGGCCACAACGGGCAACAGTCGTCGCGGGATGTTGAAGATGGTGGAGAATCCCATAGCCGACACGGCGGCAGCAATGGCATACTCCCAATACTCATGATGGGGCGTCATGGTGAGTGTCTTGGCAAAATTGTCGATGCCGCAGACCTTGATGGCAAAGGCGATGCCGAAGGCCATGGCCAGCACCATGAGCAACGTATTGACGGCACGGATGAATCCGGTCTCGATATAGCCGTCGAGCATGTCGCTCACAAAGTTGATGAGTGGTACGCCAGGTACGATGAATAGCGCGCACGCCATCAATGGATGCCATGGCGTAGTGGAGATCATCCACGACGGCATGCCCGCCATCATCGCTGGATCAGTAGAAAGGAGTGCTGTCGCCCAGGCCAGCAGCGTGGCCACGAAGGCCGAGATGCCGATGGCGACGTAGTTGTTGCAGCCCACCGTGGGGAGGAACATCCGCAGGCGGAAACCCAGGATGGCCGCCAGGGAGCAATAAAAGAAAGCTGTCCAGTCGCAGCCAAACTGGATGCAGAAGCCACCGCAGGCAAAACCGCCACCTACCGCCACCTGCCAGGGGGTGAAGCCACGTGGCGCATCGTGGATGTCGTCGAGGGCCTTCTCATACTGCACGAGCGAGAAGTCCTCGCGGATGGCCGTCCAGGTGAGGCGGCTCACCTGGGCGATGGTGGCCAGGCTGATGCCGTGACGCTCGCAGCGCTGAAACTTCGTAAACGAGTGGAGCTCATCGCTGTAGTTGACCATGAGCACGTTCCAGTTGACATAGAGGTGTATGTAGCGCTCGTCCAGTCCCAGGAAGGCCATCGCGCGCTTCATCGTCCGCAGGATGCGCGAGGTGTCGGCCGCACTCTCCATGAGCAGGCTCCCCGTGCGTAGCAGCAGGTCGAGCTTGTGGCAGAGTTCCGTCTCGGCCACTCCGCGCCGCCGCCTCGGCTCTTCTACTGCCGAGGGGCGCACAGAAGGGTTCTCTGTCTTGACGTTTCTCATTCGCTTATCCGAATACAAAGATCAGTATCTGAATCGTGACGATGCGCAGGAACATGGCGAAGGGATAGACCGTGGCGTAGCCCACGGCGGGCGCGTCAGCAGAGGTCTGCTCGCGGACGTAGGCCAATGCTGCCGGGTTGGTATGGGCACCTGCGAGCACTCCGAGCATCGTGTAGTAGTTGATGTGGAAGACATAGCGGCCTATCAAACCACCAACCAGGATGGGCACCATCGTGATGGCGGCACCATAGGCAATCCACTGCGCGCCCTGGCCCGTGGCAAGGGTTTGTACAAAGGGCGCTCCCGTACCCAGTCCGACACAGGCCAGGAAGATGCAGATACCCACCTCGCGCAACATCAGGTTGGCCGAGATCGTATTATAGGTCACAAGGTTATATTTCGGGCCGAAGAAACCGATAAGGATGGCCACCACCAGCGGACCGCCGGTGAGTCCCAGTCGCAGGCTCTCATTGATACCGGGAAGGAAGAAGGGGATGTTGGCCACGATACAGCCGAGCATGATGCCAAGGAAAATAGGAATGAGGTTGGGCGCATTGAGCCGCTTCATCTGGTTGCCAAGGAGTTTCTCCGTATGGGCAATAGCAAGCTCCGTACCCACCACCGTCACACGATCACCAAGCTGCAGTTTCAGATGCGGGGTAGCGATGAGGTCCACACCGTTGCGGTTCACTCGCGTGATGTTCGTGCCAAGGCTCGTGCGGATACCCATCTGGCCGATGCTCTTGCCGTTGACACCCGGCTTCGTCACAAGGATGCGACGCGTGATCAGATCCTTGCCAAAGGTCTCGGGCTCCACCTCCACCTTCTCGCCGACAAGGGCCACGATGGCCTCCACGGCCGTAGGATGGGCCACCACCTGGAGCAGGTCGCCCTCGTTGACTACCGTCGCACCGTTGACTACCTCACCCTTGCCACTGCCGTCGCTGTGGATGATGCGCGAGATCATGAAGTCGCGTTTCAGCACTTCGTGGATCTGGCGCACCGTGTCGCCAGCCACCATTTTGTTGGTCAGGCGCACGGAGAACGTATGGAGCGTCATCTCCTTCAAGTGGCCTGCGCCCATCTTGGCCGCGTCCTCCTCATGGTGTCTGTCAATGCGCAGGGCATAGCGGAGGATGACAAATGAAAGGATCACACCCAGCACACCCACAGGGTAGGCGATGGCGTAGCCTGTGGCGATGGATGGGGCGTCGATGTGGCGCAGATCGCTGAACGCCTGCTGTGCCGCACCCAGTCCCGGGGTATTGGTCACGGCACCCGAGAGGATGCCAACGAGGGTCGTAGCGGATGTGCCAGAGAAGGAATAAACCACAAGGGTCGTCACGATGCTCAATGCCACAACCACAATACTGAGGATATTGAGGCTCTTGCCACCTCCACGGAAGGAGGAGAAGAAGCCCGGGCCCACCTCAAGGCCGATGGAATAGACGAAGAGTATCAAACCAAACTCCTTGAGGAAGTGGAGCAGATGCTCATCGATGGTGATGGGAAGGTTGCCCATTAGCAGACCGATAAACAACACCCAAGCCAGGCCGAGCGAAACTCCGCGCACCCGAACCTTGCCCAAACACAGGCCGAGCGTGATCACCAAGGCCAGAATCATCACTGAGTGGGCCACGCCTCCTCCCCACAACTCGGGGAATCCGTAAAACAACTTTTCAAGTATTTCCATTTGTACTTTATTATTTTGATTATTTTCCTCTGCCTTGCCGCAACGCCACACCTGTCTGACGTGGCATCCGCGATTTTCGATTGCAAAGGTATAGACAATGACGAAAGCCGCAGATCATCGGCATTTAAAAAGCACAAACGCAGTTATAAGCATTTTCGATAATGTGATTTTCGTTCATTTCCTTTCCGTTTTACGGTTGTGTATCAACAGGTTATATACTACTTTCACGCCGTCGCGCTTTGTTTTTTACCACCCCATATTCCTACAGACTTTCATCCACACATCAGCTATCGCATCCTAAAAGACTGATAGCCGCATACGAATTTGCTTTCTTTGCATGCAAATTCTTGATTCAAAAATCGAATGGAAAAGGGTAGATTGGATGGTAAAAACGCAAAGAGGGGCACCACGATGGGTGCCCCGATAAATTTGATACATATATATTGTGTCCAGTAAGTAGAGCCCGCAGTCGCTGCGGGTGTACCGTTCCGCTACGGCAACTAATCGTGTTTCATATATTAATGAGGAGAAAATGGGAAAAGTAACCCCTGCTTTGAGAAAAAAATCAAAAAAAAGTTTGTTGAGATTTGGTTATGCGATTTTGTTTTCTACGGTTTTATCTTGAATACCAGCAGTTTAACGGGTCTTTTTCGTAAGTTCTCTTTTTTATTTCGTAGATGCTTTTTTCTGCGCTTTTGTTCGTGAAAGCTATCAGTTTGGGTCGTGAACAAGGGGAGGGGATGCAAAACGGTGGGAGACGAACCCGACTTCACAGCCGACATTCGTCATCCCACCGATGGAATGAATTCATAAAGGGAAACAGCTTACGAGATTTTCACAAATCCCAGTAAGCGTAAAAACCCCAAACGAAGTTATACTTCCAAGGTTGTTTCCTTGAAGTCAGAATGATGAGAAACCGATCGTAGCCCTGTTGGGGACAGGGCAAGTCTTTTGATAATACAGGAATCCAAACGACAGGCAACGACGCATGCGCTGTCCATTTCACCCACTTCGCCGACTGCGCTTTGATTTCCAAAGACCTTCCAAAACATCGAGAACTGACTTCTCCGGTTCAACTGGAATTGATAGTATGGTAAACTCTTTTACCATAAGGCTGGCTCTAAAATCAGACCGATAGACCTTTCACCCTCAATGGTTTAGGAAGTCCCCGAACTAATTGTTAGAACCAGCCTTAACAAGCATTGATTACTTGATATATACTTTCTTGACACTTCCGTCAGCATGACGAATCATATATATGTTGCCCTTGCAAGGAGCCTCGACCTTCTGGCCGCCGAGCGTATAGAACGTTGCACCCTCGCTCATCAGCCTCTGGATGGAACCGATGCTGTTAGCCTCTGCCGCAGCCTTGGCATCAGCGAGCAGCTGCTCGATAGCAGTCTTGATAGTCTCCAGGTCGATGGTGCTATTCTCGTCAAGTTCCACGGCCTCATACTGAGCTTTCAGCTCATCCTTCTTCTTGTTGATGTCATACTGGATACTGGACTCCACACCGACAAACTGTGCGGCTACGATGGCGTAGTCCTTCTCGATAGTGGCCTTCACCTCGTCGAGGCGAGTCTGTACAGCGGCAATTTCGTCGCTCAGGCGCACATAGGCAGCCTCATTGGCTACGAGCTTCGCATCGGCGACCTTTGCATCAGCGAGAAGCTGCTCGATAGCGGCCTTGATGGCCTCCAGGTCGATGGTGCTGTTCTCGTCGAGCTTCACGGCCTCATACTGAGCCTGCAGCTCTGCCTTCTTCTGGTCGATATCGCCCTGGATAGCGGCCTCAGTATCAACAAACTGTGCGGATACATTGGCGTAGTCCTTCTCGATAGTGGCCTTCACCTCGTCGAGGCGAGTCTGTACAGCGGCAATTTCGTCGCTCAGGCGCACATAGGCAGCCTCATTGGCTACGAGCTTCGCATCGGCGACCTTTGCATCAGCGAGGAGCTGCTCGATAGCGGCCTTGATGGCCTCCAGGTCGATGGTGCTATTCTCGTCGAGCTCCACGGCCTCATACTGAGCCTGCAGCTCTGCCTTCTTCTGGTCGATATCACCCTGGATAGCGGCCTCGGCATCAGCAAACTGTGCGGCTACATTGACATAGTCCTTCTCGATGGTAGCCTTCACCTCGTCAAAGCGAGCCTGCACGGTAGCGACCTCCTCGGTCAAGCGAACATAAGCAGCCTCGTTGGCCAGCTTCTTCAGATGCTCTGCCTGTGCGGCAGCAGCTTCATTAATATATTTGGCTATAGCATCATTGACACCCTTCACAGCCTCGGCGTCCAGCGTAGAAGTCTCCGTGAGCGCACAGTCGGCGTTCTTGGCGTCAAGGTCTGACTGGATGGCATTGATCAAGCTCTGAATGGTCTCCACAGTCTCAGCGTAGTTCTCGGCCACATCCGGGCACTCCTCGGCCACTTTCGCCTTGGCGTCGTCAAGGGCCTTTTGCAGGGCAGCCACCTCCTCAGCGAGGCGCGCATAGGCAGCGTCGTTGATGGGCTTGAGACTCGTCACAGTGACATGGGCATCCGTGATGTCGAGTGAGTACTCCGTCGTCTCGTTGGCAGCAAGTACATTGGAGAATACGATGGCAGAGTTCTCGTCCGTCGCAAAGTCCGGGTCGGCCACGACATTGAACGAGAATATCACACCGTCGCCATCCTTGTAAGGCTGAATCTTGTCAATGGGCAGAGAGGAGAGCACGACACGCACGATGCCATTCTTCTCAATGGAAGAGATGGCGAAATTGCTTGACAAGCGCTCACTATACTGGAAATTCATTTTCCCGTTGCTCTTCTTCTCAATATGCAATCCCTCAGGCAGCGTGATGTCGGCCTGAAGCCCGCAGAAATAAATATCGTTCTTCAGCACAACGTCCACCTTGTGGGTACCGCCTGGCTTGATGGAGAACGCCTGCTCGCCAGTACAAAGGCTTCCCACCATCGGCGTGATAGCCTGATAGGTGGGGCAGTCGATAAGCACCTTCTTACCCTGGCGGTTGCCTCCACTGCAAGTGGAGAACAAGATCTGTGCATTATCGGCAGCAGAGAAGGTGGACTTTGCTCGAATCTGGAACGTACCCAGTGCGCCCTCAGTGCCCGCGATGGGGGTGAAGTCCTTGGTAAGGAGGGCAATGCGCCACTTCGCATCAGGCTGTTGGATCATCGTAGCAATGAAGCATTCACGGTCTATGCGCTCCTCGTTGATTTTGAAGCTACCCGGGACAATCTCGACCTGCGGGGAAGTGAAGTCCATATCAAACTGCATCGCATAGATCACCTCGTCATTGACGAGGTTCACAGTGATCTCTTTCGTCTCGCCCGGCTTGATGGCAATGGGACCACCGTCGTTGAGCACAAGTCGGTTGCCAGCAAGGACAGAGATCGTCCCGCTTATGGCCAAGACCATCATCAAGGCCATTCTTTTGAAACTTGTTGTAATCTTAAACATAACCATTTACGTTTAGAAGATGTATGTTGTCGTTGTTGTTATCAAAAATAGGCGCGGCTGTCACATACGTGGCAACCACGCCCTCGTAATTGAGAAAAAATTACCGATGTATATGATTATTTACCAGTAACCTTCTGGGTCTTGCCGTTGGCGTTGCGGACAATGTTGATGCCCTGCTTCACCTTATCCAGCAACTGACCGCCCACAGTATAGATCTTCTGCTTCAGGCTGCCCTCGGCCTCCATGCCGCTGATGCCGGTCGCATCGCTGCCCGTGATCGTCGTCTCACGGCCGTTGGCCTCGGCAAAGATAACCTTGTCGAGCGCCACCTTGTCGATGCTGCCGCCCTGCACGTCGAGGTAGAGGATGGCGGAGCCATTGGTGAAGCAGTTGTTCTCTATCGTAGAGATGACCACGCGGTGTACGCCGTCGATGTCCTTGGAGTAGAGTGCGTGACCGTTGGCACGGTTGCCCACGCTCTCACCCACCACCGTCATGCCTGCGGGCAGGATGATGTCCATCTGGCAAGCCACATAGTCCTTGCGGTTTTCGAGATTGATGGCGATGCGCTGTACGCCGTTGTTGTCTTCTGCCGAGACGGTGAGGTTTTCGGATCCCACCATCGGAGCGTTCAGACTGCCACCCAGCGACGGCCAGAGACCATTGGTCACCTTGGCTGCAATGAGGGTCACATCGGCGACGGAGATCTTGCCGTCGCGGTTGACGTCGGCAGCAGCAAATACCTTGCCACCCTCCAGGGTCTCCGGATCGAGCAAAGCGTTGAGCACGGCGAGGTAGTCGTCGGTCAGGACAATACCGTCCTCGGTGATGTCGCCGAGCACATACGTGTTCTCCTCGGCGGAAGCTCTGAGAGCATTCATCGACTCGACCAAAGACTCAGACGTAGCAGCGACCAGCTTCACGCCATACTCCTCGTCCTTCGGATAGTTGACCTCCTTTATCGAAGCTACACTACCATCAGGATTCAGCCATGCATTTCCGTTGATGTCCTTCCTAGGAAGGATACGGTCAATTTGGCCCATCTCGCCGAAAGTGAGATAATTGTCGAAGTTTTGACAAGCGAGCTTCAAGTTATCAAACTGTTCGCGCAGCGCACCGTCCTCGTCATAGATGTTTGTTCCAGACTTATAGAACGACTCCTTCATGCCGTTGAGAGCGATCCCCACATTATTCTGATATACTTGCTTTGTCTCATACCAAGCTCCAAACACCTCTGCCACTGCAAGCTTCGCATAGGCATCGTAAAGGCAACCGTCCTTGTACGACTCCACCTGGCTGTCGGTCAGAATGGCCGACACAGGGCCTTCCTCCAGCGTCTTGGCAGCCTGCTCAAGGACGTCGCTGACCTCCTCGGCCTTCTCACTGGCCACATTGAAGAATAGCTTCTCGTAGTTCTCCATGTAGGACTTGCCGCTCTCAAGCACGAACACCTCACCCCCTACCTGTTTCCAATCTGAGTTTTCAAGCACTGTGGAGATATGCTGGTAAGACGCTATCAGTTCCTTCACCCTGGTCTGCTCAGCCACCAGAGCGTCATAGGCATTCTGAAGGTCCTTCATTGCCTGAGCGTGAGCAACATAGGGCTTGTTGGCCTCGATGATATCCGTGCGGGTAGCACCCATGCGGTCTATCAACACGTTGAGGAGGTGGATGACCTTCGTCTTGTAGGTCACGATCTCGTCGCCATAAGAGGTGATGAGGTTCTTCACGCCATCGAGTTCGTTGCGGCAAGCATCCAGTGAAGACTTGTACTCCACCTTCACGGGCATATATACTTCGCTGTAGGTATTGTTGACAGTACTATAGGACGACTCGGCCTGCGATGCCAGTATCTGCAAACTGCTGGCTACGCCCTCGATCAACTCAGCATTCACGAGCTTGATGAGACCCATGCGAGCCTGCGCCACCTTCTTCTCCAATGCCAGCAAGCCAGCGTCTTTCTTCGCCTCTGCCGGGGTAGCGTTTTCGACAAACTCCTTGAGCAGATCGTCAAGTTCCTTGGCGAGGTTCTTGCAGTGCTCGTCATAGTATGCCTTGACCTCGTCAGCCGCCGTTCCCGTGAGGTTGTCCAAAGCCTCGCGCTTCTGGGTCTCGATGGCAACAATGTCGGCCTTGATCGCATCGACCTCGGCCTGGTTGGCCGCGTTGTAGATACCATCGATGCTGAGGATCTTGATGCTGTGGCAGTCGTACCACTGCTTGTCCTCGCCGATAGTCAGACCATAGACGCGCTTGCTCATCTCCTGCGAAGCGTTCTGGCGTGTGAGGTCAGCCTGCCAACGCTTGACCTGGTCAAACGTCGAGGCGATATTGGCCTCAATGCGGCTGCTTGCCACATTGAATGCACCATAATAGTCCTGTGCAGCCTTGATGCGCTCCGTGACGGTATTGTAGTCGATGGTCAACTGCTCGAAGTTCTTGATGTTGGCATCGTATGCGTCGGCCTTGGCCTTGGCGCTGGTATAGACAGCACCAGCCTCTGCGTAGAACGCATTGATATAGCGCTGCAGGTCAGCGATCTTGCCCGTGAACGTGCCGTCGGCAGCCTTGGCAGCCAATTCCGTGGCCGGAGTGAGATAGTCGGCGACGCGGTCCTTGTAAGCCTTGAGATCGTCATCCTTGCCCTCATAGGCGAAGCCTTCCAGGGCGGCAAGCCACTTCTCGTTGTCGGCCTTGGCACCAGCGTAGCGGTCGTCGCCCTCTGTCAGCGTGCCGTCCACACCAACATAGACACCCTCGTAAAGGGCCTTCCACTCGTCCTTTGCAGCCTGCTCCAGGTCTGCGACGAGCAAGTTGGGCACCATGCCAAAGAAACTCCAGTCGGCATCGAGGTTGCTCACGAGCAACTGCGACTTCTTGTAGTCGTCGGCACTGACTCTGTCGTAGAACTCCTGCACGTTCGCAAAGGCGTTGTCGCGCACGTTCTTGTCGTAGGAAGCCACCTTCTCCTTGGCAGGAGCGAGCTGGTTGTCGTTGAGGTTAGCCAGCATCTCCTCCAGCTTGGCTCTCACGGCCGTATTGACTGCCAAGTCGAGATCCTTCTTGTAAGCCTCGATCTGAGCCGTGTACTCCATGGCTTTTGCAGCGTTGGCCTCGTCGATATCCCAAAGAGCGGGCGACGTGGTCTTCGCGTAGGTGGCAGCAGCATCGTCCTTCAAGTTCTTGATGAGGGCAGCATACTTATAGATGTTCTCCTGGGCAGCGATGATGCTCTCCACATTGACCAGCTCCTTGAGCTCCTCCGTAGAAATATTCTGGTAGCCAGCAATCTGGGCCGTACCCTCACCATACTTGTTCTCCGTCTCCTGCACCTTGGCACAGAAGGTATTGTAACGGGTGAGGTTGTCTCCGGCGATGACAGCGTTGTAGTCGCTATTGCCCTCGATGAAGGCCTTCAAACCGTCGAGTTTGATCTTGATGTCACGGTAAGCCTCGCTGACCATCGAGTTGTTGGTGGTGGTCAGACCCTCGGCATAGTACTTCTCCACCAGCGCCTTCTGCTCCTTGATGCGCTTCAGGAGATCGCCGAGCTGACTGAGATAGGGCTTCAGCGTCTCAGGACGGAGATCGGAAGCGTTGAACAAACCGTTCACCTCATCCCAAAGTGCCTGTCTCTTGTTGAGTTCATCCACCTGGGTTTTATAGTTGGTGCAGTCGTTATAAGCCTGCTTGGGAATCATCTGGAGCACGTTGGAAAGATCCGTCATGCGGCTGACAATCCTCGTATTGAGCACTGGCTCATACTTATATGTGTAGCTATTATACTTTAAAGTTCCTGTCCAGGCTTTACCTGCCTTGTAGGCATCCTCGATGGCTTGCTCTATGTTCTTGCACTCCTTGTAGTGTACACCGTCGGGATTGGCGATCAGGCCGAGGTAATAGGCTGCGTTGGTACCATCCGTAAATCGGTTGACATACTTCCTGGCCGCATCGAAAGCATTGGCGAAACCATAAAGGTACTCCATGTAATCTCTGCCCCAATAATCATACCCGCGCCAAATCATTATACCCTGCTCGGCAATGTTGCGCTTCAGCTCCTGGTAGGCATTATAGTTGGCCGTGGAGTCGGTGGCCAGTTTCTTGAGCGCATTGGCCTCCAACTGCAAGTCGTAGAGACGACTGGTGATGCCCTTGACGACATGGCCCTCGGCATCATAGCTATCCTTGCATGATTCCTGGAGGATCTCCTTGGCGCGCGCCGTAGCAGCCTCCGCCTTCAGTGCGTCGAGCTTGGTGGTCGTAGCCTGGATCTGTTGGTCGATGCTCTCGCCGGGGATAACGAATGCGTTCTTTGCCTCCGTCAGCGTACGGCTGACCAGCTCAGCACCCGTCGGGTAATAATAATACTGATTTCCGATGAAGTCGGTATATGCTTGCGTCTCCGCATTGACATGTGCTTTTTGGGCGTTCACACGCGTCAGCAACTCGCTCAGAGCGTCGTTGATAGCGTCAACGTCACCTTTGATGACGCTCAACAAGGACATAGCCTCTACTGCGTTGTCCTCGGTGATGTCATCCTCGGTGGCTGCAACAGCCTGGATCTTGGCCTTCTGCGTGTTGGTGTTGGCCTCGATGTCGTTGAGTTCCTGGAGCAACTCGTCATACTTCAATCCGAGGTTGTCCTCCGTCCACGTCACATCATAATATGTATAGGGCACGCCCTTGTACTTATCGATGTCGGCCTTGATGGCATCGACGACTTTGCTGGCGGCATCATACATCGCCTTGGCAGCCTCTATCTTGGCAGTCTTGTCGGAATTGACCTTGTCATTGGCAAAGGCATCATTGAGGGCCTGGGCATCGGTGAGGATGGTCTCCTTGAGTTGCACGGCCAGCAAAGCGGCAAGATGGTCGGCATCGAGCTTCTCTTTGGCGGCACTGAAGTTGCCTGCCACACGGTCGATCTCTGTCTGGAGCTTGGTGATGCGCTCTCCGTAGGTCTTGCCTGTCACCTCCGTGGCCGGAGTGGCAACGACGAGCGTCTTCGTACCGACAGTCGCACGCAGCGTGGCCAGTGCATCCTTGTAGTCCTTGATGGCGGTGTTCACCACATCGTAGCGGTCCAGGGCAGCCTTGGCGTCATCCTTATACTTACAGACGGCCAAAACCGCATTGTTTATCTGGTCTTGGAAATCGAAGCGCACCATATTGGTCAGCGTCTTCTCCTGATAGCTCTTCTCAACGGCGGCCTTAATCTCGTCGATGGTCTTCTGCAGACCGGCAGCCGTCTTCTGGAAGTGGGCAGCCACATCATACGTATCGCCCTCGGCGGCTGGCTTCATCTTGGCCACGGCAGCCTTGGCGTCGTCGAGCTTCTTCTGCAAGCCCGTCTCTCTGCCCAGCGCCTTGAGCAACTTCTGATAGTTCTCGTAGTTCTGGATGATGGCACCAGCATCGCTGCGCAAGCTGCTGATCTTGGCCTGAATGGCATCGCGGTCGGCATCATAGTTGGCCGTGCGGATATTGTGGGGTGCCTTGTAGTCCGTGGCCACCTTGTCCTTGAGGGCATTGATAGCGGTACGGATCTCCTTGACGCGATTGGCATACTTCAGGTTCACATCCTCGCTCTTCTCCAGATACTGGAAGTCGTCCTCCAGATCGGCAAGGAGCTGGTCGGCAGCAGCCTTCTTGGCCTCGGCATCGACATGCTTGGCGAGATACTCGTCCTTCGTGGCATTGATGACCACCACCTGTGCTTCCTTCAGCGTGCGGAAGTTCTCCTCCTGCTCAGAAGCCTTCGTCTTGTCGGCATCGATGGTCTTGTACAGGTCGCTCACCTTCTTCCACGCTAAGCGCATTTCGTTGAGGGCCTCTGCGTTCCAGTCGGCATAGTTGCCGTCGTCCGGCATCTGGGTGTGTATCTCCTCCTGAGCTGCGTTGAAGACGCGCAGACCGTCCTGATAGACGGCATTGATATTGAGCCAGGCGTTGCCAGAAACACCAATGTTGGTCTTCAACTCATTCAACATGCGGTTGAAGTTTTCCGTAAACTCAGCCGTTTTCAATTCCTTGGCCGTGCCTGCGTTGTACTTCTGCCATGCCAGCGCTTTAAAGTCGTTGATGTATGGCTGTAGCTTGTCGTAGTCTGCCTGATAGGTAGCTTTGATTTCTTCGGATATGTCATATCGCCATGTCCAATAGAAACTATTAAACAGAGATTGAGCATCCGTATAGGCATCCAATGCACTCTTGTAGGAGTTCTCGTTGTCGTTGGCAGCCTCTACGACCTTGGCCAGGGCAGCAATTCCTTCGGTCAGTGCGCGAAGCTCGGGACTGTTCTTTCCCTGCCAAAGGTGATTTTTCACATAGACTTCATAATCACCCTTCTCAATGATGTCAAGCTGGCTGGCATAGTCGGCCACCTGCATCTCCAGGCTGGGCTTTCCGTCCTTGCCCTTCTTCCAAGCATCGGTGGTAAGGAAGTAGTCGCTGGTACCGCTGACGATTTCGCCGAGCTGCGCACCGAGCTCCTTCACCGGAGCGGCGAAGTCGAAGATCAAGGTAAACTTGACACCGGAGAACTTGAATTCGCCCGGGGTCACGGCACGAACCTTGACTTTTACTTTCGCTGGCGCGTCACCATCGATAGTAAAAGCGACGCCGGGGGCATATTCCTTGCCCTTATAGACAGCGACAATCTTGGCATTGTCGGTAAACGTAGCTGGCTGCAGCTTATACTCGCCAGGAGCCAGTTCTTTCTCGATGGAAACTTCCTTTCCTGTGGAGACGGTCACGGAACCGTCTTCCGATACGGTCAAATCATCTCCTGACCATGCAGTCTTGTCAATCACAACATCGGCGTCGGCCAATGCTGCAACGGGGGCGCCTGTGATGGCAAGGAGAGAAATCAGTACATCTTTTCTCATAATCTTATTTAATTGTATAAATTAATTATTTCCGTTTCTATTGCTCTTCCCGTATATATAATAAGGTAAAGAGACTTTGATAGACCACTTTTTGTCAGTGCAATCGTGTACAAAATTATACATAATCCACGGAGCCATACGAAACCGCAATGGTCCTTTTCGTGAACCATCGTGATTTTTTCGTGAATGAAAATACGCCACAAAGGGTGTCTCCCATCTCACACTATGGGAAATGTCCATTCAATCCACGGATGGGGGGGGGGTAAATCCACACCCCTTTCCTTCGTCAGGATCGAGGTCAGGGTCGTCGGGCTCATCCGACGGCAGCGTCGCATAAGAGCTACGCGCGTCCTGCATCAAGCTTTTGAGCGCTGGTTTCGATACATTGAGTACGACCACCTGCCCATTGGAGCCGTAGAGCGACACCGTCTGCTTGAGGGCATTCATGTGGAAGACCCGGTTCTTATTGATGATGTATTTCCGGCCCATCCTGACCAAATTGTTGTGGTCTGGAAACCTCGTCCGAATCTCCCGTTCTATCTCCCCGAGGCAGAAGGGCACCATGATCTTGTTGCCATACAGATTGTGTATTTCCGTGTAGTGGTCATCAGCCTCAAACAGCAAAGCGTCATCAAGATTGAGCATATAAATCTCACCACAGAGGATGAGACACATATTGCTTTTGTGTTCCATTTCGTTTACGTTGTTTGTTTGTTAGTATCTACTAGATGGTAGTATCTCCTAGTTGTTAATGTTCGTTTTGGTAAGGAAGTAACTCCGTCCCACTGCAAAAATAGAGAAATTCTTACTGCCAAATCTATCATCCCATTCTGCTTTTCGTGAACCACGCGCTTTCCTTCGTGAACGAACGCATAATAGCTTTCCCATCGTGAAAACATCTACTCAATTCGTGAATATAGTCCGAGGCTGGTTTGCAAGGATCCAATGCCTGTTGGAATAGGATGGTTTTGAGCCGCAAGAGGGATTTTATGTGAAAAAGTGCGACGAAAATCGGTGGTTATTTTCCTAAATTGTCCTAAAAGATTGTTTGAGCGTCTGCGCACACAATCTCCCGTTACATGGGGGATTCGGGGCGATTTTGGGGTAGGGGAGCGGTTTTTTGCAGAATGTGAAGAAATATTAACGGGCTGGTTTTCAGCCCTATTTTTTACTACCTTTGCATCACGAACATGAAACGAAGGCGCTGCAGGAGCGGTTTTCCTGGATAGAAACGCGCTATGGTGGACACCTCCTTTTGTCGGGTTTTCGGCCAAGTTTCAAAACCTTATTTTATGAAGCAATACAGAAAAGAGACCAAATTAGAGAGCATTGTCTATCAAGTCATCATCACGCTCGCCCTCATTGCGCTGCCCGTCTTCGGCCATGCTGCCACGACGGAGCAAGCACTACCCGCCGAGGTAACGGAGACAGCGGGCGATGGAAACGGATTTGACTGGAACAAGCTCATCGATGCCATCGCCCATTTCGAGAGCAAGGGCAACGCCCGCGCCGTAAACGGACAGTATGTGGGCCTGCTGCAGATCTCACCGGTGCTGGTCCGCGAATGCAACAACATCCTCAAGGCGCGCGGAGAGAGCAAGCGCTACACCCTCAAGGACCGCTACAACGCGGAGAAGTCGCGCGAGATGTTCGCCATCATCCAGTCGCACCACAACCCGTCCAACTCCATCGAGCGCGCCATCCGAATCTGGAAAGGTGGCATCGGATACAGCATCCGCAAAACACAAAACTACGTCAACCGCGTGCTTGAGCGCATGGGACTGTAGGCCGCCACTTGTTCTTCGTTGATAGGGTTGAGGGGGATCGCCTATGATTGTTGCGATCCATCCACGGCAAAGAATAACCGCTAAAAAGGTGGCGGATTAGGAGGAACAAGAAGAAAAATGAAGCGTCGGTATTCATTTTTTTACTATTTTTGTTAGGTTTTTGCGCAGAAAATATTACTTTTGCATCCGAAACATGGTCTTTCGGACACGCCTTGCGCACTCGTCGGCCTCCGTTTCGCCCCCAACGGGGGGACAACCCAGTTTGTTATCAATGAAAATTCAAAAAATGATCAACTACAGTATCCGTTCCATACGGATGCTTTTTGTCATACTTATGACCCTCGCTGCGAGTGCCCAGATGGCGCATGCAGCCAAGGGCGGACGCTCCGACTTCTACCAAAAATATATGTCGCGACCCTCCGAGGAGCTGATACGCATCGGTAAGGACTACCGCCTCAGGAAGAACAAGCCCGACTCGGCACTGCTCTTCTTCACCATCGTGGCAGGACGCTACACGCCCAACATGAGTGCAGAGGAGAAGAGAGAGGTGGTGGAGGCACTGAACATGAACTACTTCATCTACAGCTTCACCTATCTCAACTATCCCAAGGCTTACGAAAACCTGCTCCGCGCCCACACCATCTCGAAAGAACTGGGCGAGACGAGTGCCGCACTCTACTTCAACCTCGGTTCCATGTACCAGCTTGTGGCAGGACAGGGACGACAGTGGAAACTCTACAGCAAGGCTCTGGACTGCTACCGAAAGGGTGTGCGCCTGGCCCTGGCGAAGAAGGATATGACCACCGCCGACATGGCCTTCACCAACATGACGACGCTCGCCGACGTGGTGGGAGAGTTTGCCAACACGAAGAAGGAGTGGGACCTGTACCGCAAGGCACACACGAAGCGCAACACGGAGCACTACAAGTATAACATCACCCTCTACGAAGGCACAAGACTGAAGATAGCGGGACAGCTTCAGAAGGCTGCCGAGGCCTACGGCCGGCTCATCGACATCGTGCCCGATACGGAGCGCAACTGCCGCCGCCGCGCATTGGCATTTGTGGAGGCCGCGGAGGTGCAACGACTCTTGCACCACTTCGACCAAGGACTGGCCCTCGTGGCGGAGGCGGAGAAACTCTATGTCAAATACAAGATTGGCGACGGCATGCAGAGCGTCTATCAGACCTACGCCATCTTCTATGAGGACATGGGGCGCAAGGCCGACTACGACCGCAGCATGTACCGATACTACCAGATCAACGACTCGCTAAAGGCATACTCGCTGCCATCCAACGTGTTTAACATGGGTCTCAACGAGAAGGTGATCGAGCTCAACCAGGAGATGGACGGCATGAAGGAGCGTCAAACGCAGCACCGCATCTGGCTCATCGTGGCCGTACTGACCACGCTCTTCTTCGTCATCATCCTGCTCGTCGTGATGCGCGAGAACCGGGAGCTGCGCCGCCGCAACCTCGCTCTCTACCACCGAAGCTTGGAGGTGCTGAAGAGCGATGAAATGGCAGGAAAACAGCGAAAGACAGTCTCTGCACCCGCCGTGGAGGAGAACAATGCAGCTACGGCTTCTTCCAAATACCACCACAGTACGCTCTCCGATGCGGACAAAGACCGTATCGCACAACTCGTGCAGCAGGTCATGGAGCAGACCGAGGTCATCATACAGCCCGACTTCACGGTCGAAAAACTGGCGCAAAACATCAGTACGGGACAAAAGTATGTGTCGCAGGTCATCAACGAGACCTTTGAGTGCAACTTCAACACGCTGCTCGGACGCTACCGCATCCGTGAGGCTTGCCGCCGCTTCAACGATCCGCAACGCTATGGAAGCTATACCATCGAGAGCATCGCAAGGGATCTCGGGTTTAAGTCGCGATCTAATTTTGCCACCACTTTCAAGAAGCATACGGGTCTGAATCCGTCGGAATACCTGCGCCTGGCAAAGGAGAAAAACGGACTTTAATCCAGAATTTCATCTACCTCTGCTGCCTCTTGCTATTTACGGCTATTTTTGCCCGAAAAAAGTATGTTGACTTCATTAGCTGATGAATATAACTTCAGAGGCCTACGAAGTTAACTTCATCGGCTTATGAAGTTATATTCATCGGCCTCTGAAGTTAATATGCTAAAAAGGGGTGAAAAACTGCGTCTTTTGACCCATGCAAATAGCTCGGTCGGAGGACCTGTATTTTTACCCCGCAATCGCGATTATGATAAATAACAAAACCAAGTGAACACCCATTGTACCACAAATCGAGGCTTTCCACCATTTGCACACCAAATGCACACGATGGAATGATGGGAAAATGAGATTTTTATCGTACATTTGCAGATGTAAATCAGTAATTATTCATTTTCAACCTTATTACAACAATGATGAACAACGAATTGATCCCCACTCCGATGATGTCTTTCGGAGAGTCTGTCAAGACATGTTTCCAGAAGTATGTCACCTTCAAAGGTCGCGCGCGCCGATCCGAATACTGGTGGTTCTGTCTTCTCAACTGTATTGTCAGTATAGTAACCCTCGTACTCGACTATCAGATGGATACGATCAACATCGAACTCGGCCTCGGCGCACTCTCAGGCCTTTATACGCTGATCGTCTTCCTGCCCGGTCTTGCGGTATCCGTACGCCGCCTTCACGACACAGGTCACAGCGGTTGGCTTTATCTCCTCATCATCATCCCCATCTTAGGCTCGCTGTTCTTGCTCTACTTCTTTGTCTGCGACTCTGCTCCCGAGGAGAACCGATACGGCAAGAGCCCGAAGTACGCACAGGAGACATTCTAACCTCTAATGACCGTTTTGGGTTACAGCCCAAAACGGTCGAATCGACGCTACGGAGAGTAGTTGCCCCACCCCCTGAGAATAAAACCAAAAGACATTGCCATGAACAAGAAAGACCTATTCATTTACTTACGCGGCCTGCTAACGTTTGTCGTTTTCGCATCCGCTATCACCTGGTTTCATTTCCATGCAGACCAACTACTATCACCGAGGATGTCGTATATCGTCCATCTAAGCCTATCCATCGGCATTACCATTCTCCTCACAATATCTTTTCTCACTCTTTGCTGGTATCTGCTTGTTACAGTATTCAATAAAGGCCGGAAGTTGACGATGAAAACGCGACTTTTAGTGGCCAGCCTCTGCCTTGTGGGCATTTTGCTCCTTCAAGACACATTTGGCATTCCTCTCGGGCTACCCGAACGAATCAGTAGAATAATAAACACCATCTTCGGCAACGGAGTATGACCCCATCGGATTTTCTTCACCTTTCAAGACATGTATTGGACAAGTATCACAAGGCTACTACATCATCTGCGGACCGAAAAGGCGCGGCTGACGATTTGGCTATTCACCAGCGGTATCACCTTTCTGCTGCTCTACTTCTTTTGGGAACCGAAGGCGGGGAGCTTTCCCGAGGAGTTGGTGCGCATTGAGCGAATGGCCGACACCCGCCCTACTGCGGCACTGCAGGAACTAGAGCGCTACGACACCACGGAATGTATGCCTGGGGCCATCACATACTACCATTTCATCGCATTGAAGACGCGCTACCAGCTGCAACCTGCCTACCGTATCGCCCCCTCCGAACTCACCAAACTCGTCATCGACTTGGAATACCTGGACGCTACGCCGGCACAACGGGCCGATCTCTACTACTATGCGGGTAATATGGCGCTCCGAGGTAATGACATAACACAGTCGCAGGGCTATCTCTTCAAGGCATTGGCGCTCTACGAGCGGAACGGCAACACACAGATGGTGGAGCGGTGCTACCAACAGATGGAGCGCATCCTGGAAAAACGAAAGACTATCAAGGCCGCTGAACGCACGATGGACGACGCCAACAGCTATAACTTTGTAGGCGAGGAACAGCGGTTGCGAAAGGAAAAAACACGGCAGGAGTTGATCACGGGATTCGTCACACTGCTTCTCGTAGCCCTTATTGTCGGATTCGGATGGATGACAAGGCGATGGAACCGCAGATATCGGGCGAAAATGAGGAAGTATGCCCGCGTAGTGGTGTCGCTCAGAAGGACAGAGGAGGAGCGGGTGCTACTGAGACAACAACTGGAAGAGCGCGAGGCACAGTTGCGGGAGATGAACGCCCAGAGCCTGATGGAGGACAAGAAACTTGGCCACATCAAGCGTTCTGATGTTTATGGGCGGTTTCATCGTGTGGCGACGAATGGGGAGACGCCAGCCTCGCTGACAACAGACGACTGGCAAAATCTGGCCGATACCATTCACGAGGAATTTCCCCGACTGAACGATGTGCTACGGTCCATCCCCCACCTGAGCAAGATGAACCACCAAATGTGCCTCCTCGTCAAGGCAGACTTCAAACCTGTGGAGATAGCCCGCATCCTTTGTCGCGACAAGAGCACCATCAACTCGGCACGCCGCCGTCTCTATGAGCGCGTCTTCGACGAGAAAGGAACTCCCAGCCAGTGGGATGAATTCATCCGTAACATATAGGGGTACTCAACCGTAATACCCTCCTACCCTGTCGGGACAACTCCACCAGTCCATGGAACGGATGGACAAAAAAAAGGAAACGGAATCATGCGTCACGCACCATTCCGTTCCCCACCCAAATGGGTTATCAATTAAATCAAACTATTTCGAACTTAAATTACTTCACCACTACCTTGCGGCCGCCAATCATATAGACGCCCTTGGGAAGTCCCTCCAGCGAGGTGGCGTTGCGGCGGGCAATACGTCCGTCGATCGTCCACACATCCTGTGCGCCCTCCTTGAGGAGCTCGGCAGAAGAAATGCCGGCCTCGGGATCGGAAGCGTCGTAGATGTCGATCTGATCGAGCATGAGGTAGGTGTAGTTGGCGTGAGCCGTACCACGGAACTTCACGATGACGTAGCGCTCGTGGGTGTAAGGCGTGAGATCGACGGTGAGGGTCTCCCATCCCGAGGTCTTCTTCTCGCTGAGCTTGAACGTCTTGACGTCGTGGTTCACACCGTCAGGTGTCTGGACGACGACCGTCAGGTCGGACTGCTCGCCATTCTCAGAATAGAGGTTGAAGCGCACCACCGGCTGGTCCACACCATTGAGTGCCACCTTCGGGAGGTTGAAGCTCGTCTCGTCGCCGGCCTCCACGTTGTAGTACTCGGGGAACTCGGGATCGGGGATGGTGTAGGGAGACCAGACGACACCGCCACCATCGTCGTTGGACGAGGCCTTTCCGCTGATCATCCAGGGAGAAGAGTTGCGGCGCGAAGCGTGCTGCTCGTTGCTCTCCGTCCATGCGAAGTTGTTCTGTACCGAACCACCCTCGAAGGTCTCCTTGTAGGGCTGGTTGATAGGCTTTCCTACCACGATGGCGCGAGAAGCCTCCAGTGCGCCATTGCCACCATCGGAACGGGTGAGGGCTGCCACCTGGAAGAGGCCCTGTGAGACACCGTCGTCGGCTACCGACTTGTCAGGATGCCATCCGATCAGGACGTCCGTGGCACCAGGCTGGCTCGTCGTCATGCTGTCGCCGAGGATCGGACCATCGGGAGTCTCGAGGATCTCGTAGATGGAGACGGCGACATGGTCCGGATCGACGTAGCCGTTGTTGGCACCTACGTTGCTGACCTTGTTCCAAGAAGCCTTGATATCATTGACTGCATCGGTGAGATTCACGACCGGTGTCTTGGCCACATCGGCGCCGACGAAGACGCGCATTCTGGCCACACGGCCCGGCTCGTTGCCGTCCTCGGAGTAGGCGATGACCTCATACTCGTGCCATCCAGACTTGTCGATGCTCTTATCGGTCCAGGTGTATTCCTTGCCTGGTTCGCCAAATTTCGTATTGGCATTGCCAATCCACATCACCGACTTGCCGTCGCGCTTGATGACGAAGTAGCCGATGCGTGAGAGCGGCGTACCATTGATGGCCTTGGTCGGCGCAGTGAAGGCGAGGTCGGCAGAGAGCTTGCCCAAGCCTGCCGGCGTCACAGTGAAGTTGGAGACGGAATCGGGGGCATCCAGGGCCGCACCCTTGTCGATACCGACGAAGTCGATGACGATACGTCCGCTACCAGCTTTCTCAGTATTGTCGTGGAATCCGATGTAGAAGTTGCCCTCCTTGTCCGGGTTGATCTCCATGTTATAGACACGGTCGGGATCGTTGGCGATCACGTTGCTCTCCATGAGCGTACCGGTCATGCCCTCGGGAGAGGCCGTCTGGCCATACTTCACCTCGAAGGTGTTGACGTATTCAGGAGCAAGGTAGTTGCGAGCCTTCATTCTGACGTTATAGACACGGCCCGGCTGAAGGTGGACGGGCGGCGTGAAGAGCCAGTCGTCGTTGCCACTCTCGTTGTTGTACGGGCCAATGACCATACGGATGCCACCAGCATTGAAGTAGCCCCAGGTCACACCGTCGCCATTGACGTCGTTGGCAGAGAAGATGTCAAACTCACTGCGCGTGTAGAAATCCGTCTCCCAGTTGGGCTCGATGGCGTCGCCAATGATGACAGCCTTGGCGTCGGCCGACTGACTTCTCATACCCTTGGCCACGGCGCGGACGGAATAGACATAGCTATGGAGCGTACCAGCACCGAGGTCGTCGGTGTAGTTGGTAGCGGTCAAACCAGTTGCCACGACGGTAGTGTCGCGTCCGACGATGCGCTCCAGGTCGTAGGTCAGATCGCCCATCGGACCAGCATGGAGGGTCGTCGTCGGTGCGGTCCATGAGACCTTGGCCTTGTAGCCATCGGCAACAGCCTTGACATTGGTCGGTGCGAGCGGGATATCCCAACCCATCCAGTGGGAGACATTCTCCTTGGGAGAGTCGCCATCAGCATTGCTGAGCACAACGCTGAAGGTATAGAGTTCGTTCTCCGTGGTCTTCACCTTGACAGAAACATCTTGGCCCGGGCGTGAGGTGCCCTCGGCAGACGGCGTGAAGGTAGCCGTCGGGCGGTTGCTCATCACCTTGTAGCGGACATCACCATGGAGGATATCGCCAGCATAGGTGGTATTAGGAATGGTGAAGGAGATGGTGGCTGTGGCACCGTCGGCCGACGGGTCGCAGGTGACACCCTCCACGGCCAAGTTGTCAGCACGCTCTGGTGCGCCGTCGTTGGCCTCGGGCTGTGCCATCACCATACCCTGCACCTGTGCGAGGGTTCCATCAAGGAGCGTGGCCTTACCCGTATTGAGGTCCACGGTGTAGAGACCACCCTGGGCCTGGTTGTCGATACAGTACCAGTAGAAGGTGTCGTCGCGCTGGTCGATCTCACCCGACTGGCCGTAGTACTGACCCATGAGATTGGTCAGCGTGAGGCCCGTGGCACCCACAAGCGTCTCTTCGCCAGTAGATTTGTTGACCTTGTAGAGCTTGCCGTCCATACCGATAGCGTAGATCTGGCCTGCCTTGGTGATACCGATGGCGACGAAAGCCTGGGAGGCCGGACCAATCGTGGTGCGCTGGCAGGTCTCGTAATCGACCGTACCCCACTCCAAGGAATTGCCGTCGGCAGAGTAGAACACACCATAGACCGTACCGTCGGCAGCCTGGGCAGTCTCCGTGGCGGCGAGGTAGAGGTAGTCCATGCCAGCGTCGAAGCTGCTGGTCTCGCCCGTAGAGAGGTCGGTGTTGCTCAGATAGAGGAACACATAACCCTCATCGACATACTGCATATTGAGGTATGCGCCGTAGAGGTGGCCGTTCTTGGCCTGCACACCGTTGGTGGCGACATTGATGGTCTCGCCCGTAGAGGCAAGGACGCTGAAAGCGACAGGCTTCTGTGCCGTCATCGTATAGTAGCCATAGGGACCGTAGGTGGTCTCATTCCAGCCTGCCTTGTAGATCAGGTTGCACCAGAACTGAGCAGCCTTGCCTGCCTTCAGTGGATCGGTGACCTCGGGAGCCTTGGCGATGAAACGCGAGGCGCTGGGCAGCTGCGGCGTGCGAACCTTCAGACGCATCTGCTGTGAGAGCAGCGGATAGACGAGGCGCGCCTCTGCCGGAGTGCGAACTACGCCCTTGGTGTCCTGTGCCAGCACGGCCGATGGAACGAGCAGTGCGGCAAGGGCTATGGGGATGAATTTCTTTTTCATATCGATAGATATTGTTGATTCTTGACTGAGTTGTGGAACGGCTGCGGAAAGACGAGAAAGGAGATGGGCGGGACGGGCGGACCACTATCCTTCCGTCCCGCGTCAGGTCCCAAACTTATCTATATAACATCTGCTTATGAAGTCATGTTGGTCTTTCTACGCGCGTTCCTTTTATATATATGGATCGTATTAGCGAATAATGCGCTTGCTCACCTTGCCACCCTGGCGGACGATGGTCACGCCACCCTTGACGGGCTGGCTGAGACGACGGCCCTGCAGGTCGAAGTACTCGGCAGACTCGCAGTTCTCGGTGACACCTGCCGACTCGATGCCTACGATGTCGGCAGCCTTGATCCAGACGATGTCGGATCCGTGCTCCACGTCACCGCCGTAATAGACGCTCTGGAGGCCGAGACGGTCATACTGTTGCTCGTCGAAGTAGTAGAAGAACGCCTTCGTGTCATTGTTGGAGAAGAAGTAGTAGCCATCAGAGAAACTGTAGGGCACCTCCTTCATATCCTTCTCCAGACCCTCATAGACGACCGGGGAGAACGTGTAGATGGTATTCTCGTCGTTGAGATACAGACGGTAGTAGAGCTTGTTGCTGTTGAGCGACTCGTTCTGCATTCCCTTCGGGATAAGGTCGAACTGCACCAGGCCTGATCCGCCATTCTCCTCGACACCCCACCAGTCGCGGAGGACGGGAGGAATCGGTGTTGACTCCTGCTCCACGAAACGCTTATAGACGGGGTCGTCGTAGTTGTGGAGGAAGAAAATCTCGTTGGGACGCACGCTGAGGAGCATGGAAGTACCCTCGTCGCTGGTCAGCGTCATATTGGTGGGGTCATAGGCGAAGCTCATCTCGCTCTGCTCCTCGTAGGAGCGGTTGAAGAACGTCACACCCGAATATTCAGAGGTCTCGGTGACGATGGAGTAGCTGGCCGGCTTCATCCAGAAGTGGTAGCACTGAAGCTCGTCGGCACCAGCATACTGCGGCTGGAAGACCACCTTGCCGTCCTTGATCTCACCCTTCATCCAAGAAGTGGTATCGCCCGGGTTCTGGACATAGAAGTCGTTGCCCACGGCTGCAGCGAGCGTCATCTGACGCACGGTGCTGATCTCCTGCGTCACGGAGTTCATCTTAGAGGTCTCCAGAGAGAAGACCTGGGGCTTCACGCCATCGGGCAGCTGAGCCGCCTTCTCGTTGAACGGCTCCATGCGGGTGAAACCGTCGCTGTAGCCGACCCACTCGCCAAGACCGTTGGTCAAGCAGAGCATGTGTGCCGGATAGCGCGTATCCTCGAAGTGCTCCTCTTCCTCCATGGCGAGGACGCCGTTCTCGAGCGTGAAATATATATCGCCGTCGGGCTGGCCATTGACCGAGTCGGGAATCCATCCGTAGGTGCTTTCGTCCAGGCGCGCCATCTTGTACCATGACGCATAATAGATCTGTCCGTTGTTCTCATAGATAGGCTGCGGCGTATGGGCCACATAGTATCCGTCCGACACCTTGTCGAGTTTGAGCCACGACAGGGTGGAAAGGGTGTTGAACGGCTCGTAGATGTAGATGCAACCGTCGTCTCCCTCAACATAGCGGCCCACGGCATACTCGTAGGTGTCAGCCTGCACACCCGACTGCGTGTTGCGGAAGGCGAAGCCATTGCGGAGCAAACGGTTGTGATCGACACCAGCAGGCTGCTCGTAGCGGATGTAGTCCTGCAGGCCACCAGCCTTGAGCGGCATGTTGGCAGGTGTTGAGCGGAACGTACCCTGGTCTGCGGGCTGCAAGACGGCGGTCTGGGCGTTGTCGCGGACAGGCGCACTCTGGGTGGTCACGGTCTGGGCGAAGAGCGGAGCCGCGGCCAAAAGTGATATGAAGGTGAAAAGTTTTCTCATAGCGAAATTGTTGAAAAGAATCTGTTTAGATATCGGTGAATGTTTCCTTGTACGAGCCCGCTCCCATTGGTATCGGGAAGAAGCTCTTTGGAAGGAAGGCGGGCGGCGGATTGTCTCCGCCCGCCTTGTCCCCTTTCGGGGTGATGTATTGTTTGCGTCGTGCTGCCTTCCCTCCCGCTGGGGCGGACTGCTTGGTCCGCCCCGTTGGTGTGGAAGGGCGCGCCCATCATCATTAGGCAATCATCGGAATGGGCGCGTCCGTGCTGCAGCTACGCTGTGATAGATTTCGTACTTACTTGCGCACTACCTTGTGGCCGTTCTCGATGACGATGCCCTTGTAGTTCTTGCCGACACGCTGACCAGCGAGGTTGTAGCGCGTGAGGTTGGCGTCCTCACCATTGACCGTGGCAGCGTCGATGCCGTCGTCGGTGGTCTTGGTGAACGTCTTCTCGGCGATGTCAGACACTCCGTCGTAGCGGTAAGCGATAGCGCGAACTACGGTCGTCCGGCTGATCGTGATCGGGCTGACGTAGTAGAGCGTCTCCTCGGCGTCCTTGTCAGGATCGGAACCGTCAAGCGTGTAGTAGATCTCGTCGGCCTCATTGTCCGGAACGATGCTCACCTTGGTGCTGTTGACAAAGACCTCGTCGCCCTGGATCTCCGGCGTGCCTACTGAGAGGCGCAGTTTGGCCACAAACATGTCTTTCTCGCCTCTGTACCAACCACCAACATCGTGGTACTCCTTCGGATCCTCTTTCCAGTAGTAGGCGAAGCCCTTAGAGTTGTCAAGCGCGATGCGGTTGTCGCCCTCACCGGCGTAGAAGTATGCGATGCCGTCCTCGTCCGTCTCCTTGACCACCTTCACACGCTTGAGCATGATGAAGTCGCCCTTATGCTCACCATTCTCGATCTCGTCCCAGTAGGCGGTCGTGAAGTGATAGTCGAAGTCACCGAAGTGGTTGATCACAGTGATGTCGTCCATGTTGGTCTCGCCCTCGATGTCGTAGGCCTGGAGGAAACCGTTGTTGTAGTCGATCTTCACGCGAACCGTACCGTAGTACTCATAGTTCATGGCAAGCGACTGCTTCGTGGTCCAGTGGAGAGCGCTCTCGCCGTCGCGGATGATCCAGCTCTTGCCGTAGTTGGCAGTGAAGGGAGCGATGGCGCGGTTGAGCTTCAGGATAGCATAGGGGATGTCCTTCTTGCCTGCGATGGCCTCCTCGATGGTCGTCTCCTGCCATTCGACGGCGGGACGCTTCGTGAAGGTCTTCTCCACCATCACGCTGGCGAGCTCATCGCGCTCGGCGAGGGCCTTGACCGTCGTGGTCTCGGTGATGATGAACGGCTTGGTGTAGAGCGGAGACAGCGTGGTCGGGTTGCTACCATCGAGCGTGTAGTGGATGGTCGTGCCCGGCTCAGAGCTCATCTTGATGGTGGTGTAGTCGGTGAAGTACTCGTCACCCTCGATCGTGGGAGCTGCGGGGGCAGCATAGTGGATGAGTGCCTCGGTGACACGGGTGGTAGCGGCGCAGCCATTGGCACCCGGAGCGTAGTACCAGAGGTTCATGTCATACTCCTGACCGTGCTTCAGACCGAAGTCGGCACCATTGGTGATCTCGAAGGTATAGCTGACCTGTCCGTCCTTGACCACGGCCTTATAGACACCGTTGGCAACGCTGGCGGTAAGGTTCTCGATGCGTACGAGGTCGCCAGGATAGTCGGCGATCAGAGAAGGCTGGATGGTGATGGGGCGCTGCTCGTAGCTACCGTCGTGGTTGCTGCTGAAATCGCCCTCGGTGACGGCCACGTTGACGAAGCCACCGTTGTAGTTGACGTCACCCTTGATGGTGCCGTTGAGCGTGGCGCCGATCTTGAAGCTGACGTCGGCGTTGTTGGAAGTCACGTTGATGGCCTTGTTGCCCTCACGGATGATATAGGTGAGTGCGCCATTGACGGTCTCGCCATAGGCTACCAGTGCGTCAGTCAGGCGGATGGTGGCACCCGTCAGGCTCTGCTTGCCCTCATGGATCTGTGCGATGGTCGTCTCGCCCTCGGTCTGCTTGACGAAGGTCTTCTCAGCCACGTCGCTGCTGATGCCGTTGCGGATACCAATAGCCTTGACAACGGTAGTCTGAACGACGGAGAACGGCTTCGTGTACTGCGGAGAATCCAGACCCGGCGTGGTGCCGTCGGTGGTGTAGCGAACCTCGTCGTCCTCCTGCTCGGGCATGATGATGACCTGAGAGCGGTCGGTGAACGGCGTGGTACCCGTGATCGTCGGAGCAGCGGGCTTGTTGATGTCGGCCTTGGTGAAGGTTACCTCGGCGATCTCGCTCGGAGCGCCATTGCGCACATACATAGCCTTGACGGTCGTCGTCTCAGTGATGTTGAACGGACCTGTGTATTCGATAGACTCCGGCGTGGGGTTGGTGCCGTCGAGCGTGTAGAAGATCTGGTCGGTCAAACCCTCGGAAGTGATGGTCACCGAGGTGAAATCCAGGAACGGGTTGTCGCCGTCGATGTTCGGGGCCTTCATCGTATAGCTGCGCTTCGTGATAGTCTTTGCGGTCACTGTGCTGCTCACACCGTCCTTGACGGCGATGGCCTGCACGCGGGTCGTCTCGGTAATGGTGAACGGACCCGTATATTTGGGAGAAGCGTCCGTCGGGATACTCCAGTCGGTCGTATAGTAGATGTCAGCACCCTCCTCGGCCGTGATGGTCACGGTCGTCTGGTCGTCGAAGAAAGACTCAGAGTCGATGGTCGGCGGAGTGACGCTCACGCCACCAGCACCTGTGGTATAGACCTCGAGGGTCTTCATTCGGCACTCGGTCTCAATGGTAAGTGTGACGCTGGGATGGGCCGCTTCGGTCTGCGACTGCCAGTTCCAGTTGTTCTTGAAACCACCGATAAAATCCTGTCCAGGAACATCGGTGTAGGTGAAAGGCTCGGGGTCTCCCCACTGAATACCCGTGAACATCATAGGGATATACACGATGTCAGAGCCCGTAATCGTGATGGTTGTACCGGGCTCAAACTCCCAACATGTTGCGACGGCACCATCGGGGGTTATTGACTCCCAGGTACCCTTAGAGCGCGTGAGCGTAATGCCACCTTTGGTCAGCACATTGGTCTCACTCGCGTCGGTGGTAGCAGCAAAGGAAACCTTTGAGTACTCATCGTTCTTGTTGTAGTCATACTTCTCTGCCCATATCGTCGAACAGACGAATGTAAGCAGGAGCATCCACATGAAGCGTAGCTTTTTGTTCATAATAGTTGTTGTTACTTGGTTACAGACTTAGGCTTCTCGTCCTGATTGCTGGAACGGTCGGCCCGGCCCTTATTTAATAATGTATAGGTCACTATCTTGAGGTAGGTCACACGGACTGAACTTTTTCGGGGGCTGGCGGAGGCGCGATGCTGATTCATCGCGCCTCGGTTCGCCACCCATTCAAGTAGTCTTCTAATTCATTCGTCTGTGTTTCCTATAATATTTCTCTTCAATTTTCTGTTGCAAATGTACGATATAATTTTGAATCGGGCCTCCAGAAAAAGGTCTGCTGTTGCTCTAATTCCCGAAAATAGACCCTAAAACATGCGAAAATGCCCATTTCATCGTGTTTGCCCCTTGTTTCTATTGCCACAATACGAACAACCACCATCGCTACGGAGCGCACAGCGACAAATGACTCGAACGACGAGACATGGAACTACCAGCAGCAGAAATCACCCCTCCAGACCACCTCACCCACACTCTTTAGCACATGGCAAGCTCGCAAAGACACACGATAATCCATACTGCTGCACAAAGAAAGCAAATGAAAAACTTGCCTGTTCGCAATTTAAATCCTATATTTGCAGCAGAAAGAGAAAGGACATGAGAACTCGTCATGATTATATCACACTCCTACGCCAGTATGCCAAGGCCAAGGCCGAGGTATACGGTATCATGAAAATTGGCATCTTCGGATCTGTGGCACGCAACGAACAGACAGAGGATAGCGATGTGGATATTTGTGTAGAAATATCAAAGCCAGACCTTTTCACGATGGTCCACATTAAGGATGAACTACAAGAGTTGTTTGAACGGCCAGTGGACATCGTGAGACTTAGAAGCAACATGAACCCCATACTCTTCCAACAAATCCAAAGAGACGGAATCTATGTATGACATCGAATACTTTGTCATAACCCAAATAGTATTTCAAACATACAACTCGCAATAAAAACGCGGGGCGTTTTTCAGAGAATTATCTGAAGAACGCCCCGCACTTGTTTTCATAATGTTTTAGCGTACCACTACCTTGGAGGTCTCAGATCCCACACGGACGAGGTACATGCCCGCGGGAAGGGCGACGCGGGTCGTGCCGGCAGGACAAAGGCGGGTAAGGACCGTCTGACCCGACAGGGTGAGGACGGTGGCCTCGGCCTCACAGGGAGCGGTGAGGACAACACCACCTGCTACGGGCAAGACTGAGACCTCTGATCCGATGACCGGACGGACGCAGGTGATCGGACCACGAACCACCATCAGATCGGAGGGTGCGGAGGCGACAATGTCCTTCAGGTCGCCATGGCGGTAGCGGAGACCCGTCACGCGGTAGGCCACCTCGTGGCCCTCGCCGAAGTTGGGGTTGTTCATCACCACCGACTGGGTCTCGGCGTCGGGCGTATGGAGCGATGCGGTGACGACGCTCACGGTCTCGCCTGCCTTCAGATCCTGCGTGATGCGGATGTAGTCGATAAGGAAGGGGTAGTAGTTGTTGCTATAGAACGTGAGCGACTCCTTCTTGGAGCAGCACGGAAGCGTGACCGTCTCCTCGACAAATCCACCGGCGGGGAAGCGGATGCCGGCCTAGCCAGCCGGACTGGCACCCTGGATGACGAGCCAGTCGTCCTCCTGTCCCCAAGCACGCACGGTGACGTTACACTCTCCGTCGTTGTTGCTCAGGTCGATGACGGGCGTACTGATGGCACCCGCTATCTGGCCTTCCTGACCCGTGGCAGCCATTCCGCCGAGCCAGCCCTCTACCCACTGCAGGCTCGAAGCCTTCCAGCCGGCAATGTGCGTGAGGTCGTCGATGGCACGATAGCCACCCGTGTATTCGCCATGCTCGATGAAACCATCGGCAATGTCGCTCTCCTTGAACTCCGACTTCACGAGCGAGAAGTCCTCATAGAGCATCTCGAAGCCCAGCGTGTCCTCGGCGAGGGTGTTCTTCTGCACCTGCTCCACACGGTACATATCCACCTTCTTATGGCTCGTCCAGCGGGCCGTGTAGCAAGAATCGGTCACGTCGACAGCCTCGAGCACGGTGGGCTGGCTGACGGTATAGACCTCCACCTCGGCAGAAGCCGCTGAGGTGAACTCTGCGTTGCGCGCGCGTACATTATAATAATAGTCGCGGTCGGGATCGAGTCCGCTGACGGCGTAGGTGACGTGGTCCTCGTCTTCACCCAGCGCACGCGCCTCGATCACCTCGTCCTGCAGACGGTAGTCGAGCGTCGGGGGCGCAGGATAGGCATAGCGGAGGTCGGAGATCAATACTCGCGACTCGTCGCCATCGGCGGGGAAATACTCCAAGCGGAAGGAATAGACCTTGTCAAACATCTGGATGGCGGGAGAAAGGTCGTAGGTCAGACCTGCCCGCAGATCCTCTTCGGCCAGTTCGGCGAAGTCGATCCAAGCAAAGGCGTAGAGACCGTAGTCGGTGTCGGCATAGAGTTGGACGTAGCTGCCGTATGGCACTTCCTCCTGGTCTGCCTCCTGCTTGATCCAGAACGTGGTCGCCGAGAGGCCCTGGTCGCAATGCGGCAGGTCGATGTAGTCGCCCGCGTCGCGCAGGATGAGGGCCCGCGTGCCGTCGGGTCCACCATCGGAAATGTGCGGACGGGAAGCGTCGGTCCAATGGAAGTTCCAGCCCTCGGGGTAGTGAGGATTGGCCGCATCGATCACGCCGTCGGCATCGGCCTGCACCTGCGAGAAGTCGCCACTGCCCTTCACCTCGCCCTCACCCGCGGTCTTGCTATAGACGGAGAGCAGATACTCCGTGGCCGTCGGCGTGGGCGTCCATTCGGCGGTGAAGCCATACTCCGTGGCGTCGCCCGGCTCGAAGGCCTCGGGAGCGGCTATCGACTTAGTGACCCGCTCGACGTGGATATCGTCGATGAGGATCGTGGTCTCGGTATTGGCCATAAACTGAAAGCCCGTGGCCTCGAAAGCCCCCTTGTCGGAGGTGAAGGTGAAGGTCTGCCATTCACGGGTCAGGTCGTAGTGGCGACGCTCGTAGTCGATCAGGTCCTTGCGAGAGAGGAAGATCAGGTCGAGGGCCTTCGCTCCTTCCGTGGCCGAGGCCTCGGCTCCGAGACGGGCACGGAACGTCAGTGTCACCTCGCCCGCCATGTTGCCGGCCGGGGTGTTGAGAAACCAGCCGTCCTTGATGGCAATAGCGCCACCAGCGGCATAGAGGCCCTCGCCGCCCCAAGGCCGGTCGGCGAGTTCGCTACTGTACGGACGCAGGAGGGAGGGATTCTCGAAGTCGCCCAGGTCGTTGACCAATTTCTTGCCATCGGGCTGGTCTTCGGATCCGGCCGTAAGACCCGAGAAGTCTTCGTCGATGAGCACCGTGGCCTGCTTGGTGTCGTCGCTCTCGGACTGGGCAGCAGCCTTCACAGGTCCCTGGGACAGGAAATGCAGTCCTGGGGACAGCGGACTTGCAGTCTGCGCCACGGCGTTCGTCGCACCCAGCGACGAGGCGGCGAGCAGCGCAGCCATCAATAGTTGTCTGTTCGTCATCATGATTTGTTGTTTTATAGATATATTGATTTCTTTATTTCTTCATATTAAAGGGACAAGCAAGTGGTCAAAATGGTAAATTTGGACACAAAGCAACCCTTTCCCTTCTTACGCCCCACTGCTGACGATGAAGCCGAGAAGAGGGATGGTTTATAATTTATGCAAAGTTAAACAAATCGTTCCATAAAACAAAAATATGGGCAAAAGAACTAAGCAATTTCTTGGAACTTTCGGAATATGAGGCCCTTCACTTAGCTTCTAAGACCCCATTCCCTCACACCTTATCCAGGTTTTATATATGACAAAAAATGTCTTATTTTACGTTTTACCCCCCCCCATTTTACTCTACAAAAGGTTAAATTTGCATAACGAAAGGCAGATTTGAGCAAATTTATTTGGAGGTAACGAAAAGGAATGCGTAACTTTGTGACGTGTTTTTTTAGTGGTTAATTTAGTTTTAGTAAGTAGAAGGCCTAAGCTGATGTGAATCAGTTTAGGTTTTTTTTATCACTTTTCTTTGCAGCATCACCCCATTCTCGCTCGCTTTTTGTACCTTTGCACACGATAATAGTGCTACTGGCGGCCCATGGTAGGCCGTGAGGGCACATAGGGTATGAAGCCCAAACAATCGACTGAAGCCAAAACACATCAAAAAAGAGAATATACCTATGAGAATGAGAAAAATCATGATGGGTCTCGCTCTGCTCGCCACGATAAGCGCTGGCGCCCAGGAGCTGACCTCCGGTATTGACCGCAACAACATGAACTTGAAGGTGAAGCCAGGCAATGACTTCTACGAGTATGCTGCTGGTGGCTGGATGAAGAGCCATCCGCTGGACGCTGAGCACGCCGACAACGGCGCGTTCACCGACCTCTTTGAACTGTCGCAGGAGCAGGTGCGGGGCTTGATCCTCGGCTATGCCGACGGCAAGCAGCCGCAGGGATCGCTCGGACAGAAGATCGGATCACTCTACCGACTGGCCATGGACTCCGTGCGCCGCAACCGTGAGGGCGCGAAGCCCATCCAGCCCGTGCTCCAGCGCGTGGCTGCCGTGAAGAACGTAGCCGAATACCAACGTCTGGCTGCCGAGCTGGACCGCCGCGGCCAGGCCTCGATGCTCTTCGGAATAGGCGTGGGCGCTGACCTCCGCGACGCCAAGAACAACATCGTCTCCATCGGACAGGGAGGCATGGGACTGGGCACCCGCGACTACTACCTCAACGACGACGCACAGACGAAGCGCGTGCGCGAGGCCTACCGCGCCTATATCGTCGAGGTGCTGCGTCTGGCTGGATACGACGAGGCCACGGCACAGAAGAAGATGGAAGCCACAATGGCCATCGAGACAAGACTGGCCCGCGTGGCCTACGACCAGGTGAAGCTCCGCGACATCTCGGCCAACTACCACAAGATGACCTACGCGCAGTTCTGCGACGAGTTCCCGGGCATCGACTGGGGCAACACCTTCCTGCTGGGCGGGTTCCCCCACTTCGAATACATCGACGTGTCGCAGCCGGAGCCCATCCATGAGGTGGAGAAGATCCTGGCTGACACGCCGCTCGACGACCTGAAGTCGTATATGGAGGTACGCGTCGTCACGTCGGCCTCCGGACTGCTGAGCGACGACTTCCGCGCCGCACAGTTCCGCCTCTCCAGCACGATGACGGGTCTGCAGCAGGACAAGCCGCGCTGGAAGCGTGCCGTCAGTCTGGTCAACGGCTGCATGGGCATGGCCCTGGGCAAGATGTATGTGGAGAAATACTTCCCTGAGTCGTCGAAGGAGCGCATGGTGGACCTCGTACACCGCCTGCAGGATGCCCTGGCACAACGCATCGACGAGAGCACCTGGATGAGCCAGGAGACCAAGGAGAAGGCCAAGGACAAACTCCGCAGCTTCATCATCAAGATCGGCTACCCCGACAAGTGGAAGAACTACGACGGCATGAAGGTCGATGAGAGCCTGTCGCTCTACGACAACGTGGCGGCCATCTCAGACTGGGAGACCTGCGACGTCCTCAGCGAGAAGGTGGGCAAGCCCGTGGACAAGATGGAGTGGCAGATGACGCCGCAGACCATCAACGCCTACTACAACCCCACGACCAACGAGATCTGCTTCCCGGCAGCCATCCTCCAGCCGCCCTTCTTCGACCCGAAGGCCGACGATGCGGCCAACCTGGGTGCCATCGGTGGTGTGATCGGCCACGAGATGAGCCACGGTTTCGACGATCAGGGAGCACAGTTTGACAAGGACGGCAACCAGAACGACTGGTGGACGGCAGAGGACAAGGCCAACTTCAACGCCCGCACCAAGGTGCTCGCCGACTACTTCTCAACCGTAGAGGCCGTTCCGGGCCGCAAGATCAACGGCCAGCTGACGCTCGGCGAGAACATCGGCGACAACGGCGGTCTCAACATCGCCTTCCGTGCCCTGCAGAACACGCTCAAGGTGCAGGACCTCGGCGTGAAGGACGGTTTCACGCCGGAGCAGCGCTTCTTCCTCTCTTGGGCCCGCGTATGGGCTTCCAACATGCGTCCGGAGTATATCGAGATGATCATCACCACCGATCCTCACTCCCCGAGCAGCGCGCGCGTCAACGCAGCCCTGCCCCACATCGACGCTTGGTACAAGGCCTTCAACGTCAAGAAGGGCCAGAAGCTCTTCATCCCGGCAAACAAGCGTGCACGCATCTGGTAATAGTCCACGGTGCGAAACAAGCATAGTGAATGAATAGCGAGGAGCTGCCCGTACATCGTCTGGGCAGCTCCTTCTAATATATATTAAATAAGGAGAAAATGAACCAAAGACTTCTCATGGCCCTGGCTATGGCCGCCACGTTCGCCGCCTGCTCAGGCGGGAAGAGCGGCAAGGGCGACGACGGTTCGCAACCCATCCCGACCGACACGAACGCCACGCCACAGCCTACCAGCGTGGTGGAGACGGAGCGAATAGACCAAGGCGACGCAATGGTGCAGGCTCGCAACCGCAACGCGGCGGGATTTCAGACCGACATAGCCAGTCGCACCGTCACGGTGACACAGCCCTGCTTTGCCACGGCAGACCCTGCGCGCCTCGACATGCTCCCGCCTACGCCCGACGAGGCCTCGCGGCGCGACACGTCGCTGATACAGGAACTCAACACGGGGACCGTCTTCATCCTACGCCCGGGCGACAAGGGCGTGGTCGAGGGAACAGAGAAGACCAAGCTGCTCGTCCGCTTCCAGGGAGGTCCGCTATGGGTCTGGCGGTCGGACGTGGCATCCTAGGCACGCGAAAGCAAAGGGCATAAAAAAGCATCACCTCGGAAGGGGGTGATGGATACGATGGAAAAGGCGAAAGGGGCAAAGTCCCTGATCTATCGCCTCACGGTGATGTGGAAGCAATGCTGGTTTTGCTCAAAGATCACCACACAGTCGCCACGGCTGCGAAACTCGTCGATAAGGATGGCGAGAATGCGGGCCATTTCCGCATTGCTCACAGGCTTACCCTCCGTGGAGAGGCGATTGAAGCGCGTGTAGCTGAGGTCGAAGGTGGTGGCGTAGAGGTGGGAGGAGTTGCGTGCAGCGTTGCCATTGACCCTGCGGAGCGAGGTCACGTCGGCCTCCGTGCGGAGCAGGGAGGTAACGATGATGCGGTGGGGACGGTAGCCCTCGCGGCGGAGGATGTACTGGAAACCCTCGCCCAAGTCCTCCAGGAGCGACCGTGCGCCTTTGGTCAGATAGGGCACGGAGTGGGTGAGCGGATCGACAAGGTAGAGCTGGCAGCTCCTCACCTTCTTGAGGTGGCGTGTCTTGCGGCGGGCCTCCTTGCGATTCTTGATGGGACGGCTGATACCGAAGCGGCGGGCCGACTCCAGCTGCTCGCCGTTGAGGTCGGCGAAATGATACTCCCGCGGCACCCTCACCGCATCGTCGCGAAACGTCTGTCCCGCTCCACCCCCGGCCACGTCCCGATGGCTCGCACAGGATGCCGCCGTGGCGGCAAAGACCAAAGCGAGGATCGCGTCGCGCAGGAAGTGGTGCCTGCGGCGTGGGCCACGGGGGATTTCGAGACGGGCCATGGCCGTGCGCTACTTGAAGTAGTAGAGGAAGGTGGCAATGCCCTCCAGGGCCGGTTTGCGCTCGCCTTCAATCTCAATCTTAAACTTCACGCCGGCCTTGCAGATGCCACGCAGGTTCTCGATGCTGTCGAGCGAGACCACGAGGCGCACGCGGCTGCCTACCTTGACGGGCTTGCCGAAGCGCATCTTGTCCATGCCATAGTTGACGAGCATGGAAATGTTGCGCACCTCGAGCACCTGGGCCCACATATAGGGCAGGAGCGAGAGCGTGAGATAACCGTGGGCGATGGTGCACCCATAAGGACTCTCCTTGGCCGCGCGGTCGGTATCGACGTGGATCCACTGGTGGTCGAGCGTGGCGTCGGCGAAGAGGTTGATGCGGTCCTGATCGACGAGAAGCCAGTCGGACTCGCCGAGCTTCTTGCCAAGGTAGGAGGCAAATTCGTCGTAGGACGAAACGATGAGTTGATTCATGTGTCTTGATTCTATGAGATGAGTGGGCTTAGGCGTTGCCCTCCTGTCTGTTCTTGGGCTTGCGACCGCGCTTCTTGGGCGTGGTGTCGATGGCGCGCTTCTCCAGTTCCTCCACGCGATACTGACGCGGGGTCTTTCCGACAAAGCGGTAGAAGGCCGCGTAGAAGCTCTGGCGGTTGCTGAAGCCGACCATGGCGGAGATATCCTCGATGTTGGTCTTCTGGTAGCGACGGTCCACCATCAGCGACATGGCTTCCTCCACGCGGTAGCCGTTGACCAGTTCGGTGTAGTTCTTGTGGAACCGGTTGTTGACCACGGCGGAGATGTAGCGCGTGTTCGTCCCAAGGTCCTGCGCCAGCTGGCGGGCGGAGTAGTTCTTGTCGCGGTAGCATTTCTCCACGACGATCTTCTGGATGACCTTTCTCTGAAGTTCGTCCATCACTTCTGGGCTCACCGTGGTACGATAGGCGGCCGGACGCTGCTGCTTGTTTTCTGTAATATTATACTTTGACATGGCTTGCTATGGTTATCTATCTGTCTGTTTACATTTTCTTTGTTGCGGCGTGGGACGTAGCCTTCACCTCGACATCGGTTAATAGGCACACGCCGTTGGGGATGCAAATGTAGCGATTTTTGCCGACATTACGCGTTAATTATTGGTAATTTTCTCTACTTTTTCGTCTGTTGCTTGCTTTTCCCCTGCCTTGGCCGTTCGTGCCTTCGGCTTGGCGGCCTCTTTGCCGTCAACTTTCTCGTCTTCTTTCTCCTCTTTCTTGTCACCTACTTCCTCGGCCTCGGCCTCCACAGTCTCGCGGGAGCGGATAAGCTCGTCCATGGCACGGTAGGTGTAGGCCGCACGGTCCTTGACGGCCATGGTCTTGAAGCGCTCCAGCAGGTCCATGAGTTTCTGCACGGCCGCCTGGTAGGTCTCGGGCGTGATGCGGGCCGCCAATCGGGCCGCGTCCTCGCCATTGAAGGCGAAGTGGCGCACGAGCATGTCGCCCACATAGCGCCGCTGGGCATCGGTGAGTTCGGCGAGCTGGTCCGTGAGCGGACCGCCGGCACGATGGATGGTGAAGACGAGCTTGTCGGGCTCACCGCCACGCTGGCCGTGGAGGTAGAGGCGGTCGTAGTCGAACCAGCAGTCACAGAAGCCGTCCTCGGCAAGCTTCTGGAGCTCCGAACGGGCGGGGTCGAGCACGCGGCGGCAGAAGTCGGGAAACTTCTTGTAGTTCTTCTCCAGCCGAAGCATCTTGCGAAACTCCAGCGGGTCGATGACGGCCTTGCCCTTGTCGAGCCACGAGGCGATGAACATGTAGATGCGCTGCGTGTAGCGGTTCTTACACGCGAAGACAATCTGCTTGCCCAGGCGGTGGTAGCCGAAGTCGAAGGAGACGAGGCGCTCGGCCACGGTACGATCGATCTTGAGGATGGCATACTTCGAGTAGCTGTTGTCCTCGGGGATATAGACGTCGCAGAGGTTGGTCGCCTTGGTATATTTGCGGCCCTCCTGCGTCTTGTAGGGTATCTCCACGGGGATGGAGGCGAGCATCTTCAGCGAGTTGCGCAGCTGCGGGTAGTGGCTCGGACTGACCCCCAGCTCCTTGAACGGCATCTTGATGGGCATGCGGCCGTCCTCGTCGAGCTCGTCGCTGCGGAAGATGTCGAGCTGGCGCGAGGTGCCGCCGTTGAGCATTCCCTGCAGGATGTTCTGCAGGCTCTCGACGATGCTCACGAGGATGCGCACCTGCACCTGGCTGTAGTCGTGGCGCATCATCGTCACGGCAATGGGCTGCAGGAGCCACGTCTCCTCCGCTATCGGGATGAGGTCGTGGCTGATGTCGCGCTTGACGTCGGCCTTCTTGGCCTTGGCGCCGCGCTTCGTGGTTTTCGCCGACGGCCTGCGAGAGCCGCCGCTGGGGGTTTCCTCCCCTGCCTTCTTCTCTGTCATGGGGGCAAAGATAATAAGTTTTTACGTTTCCGCCAAATCTTTTTGTCGGTTCTTTTTCGTTTTTCACTACCAAGCGCGGTTTGGACAGCCCCAAAACGAACCCCTACTAAAACAAAAACGTTAAACGTTAAACGTTAAAAACGCAAGTTTGCAAATATTCCACACCATCGTAGGACGGGACCCCAAAAGACATCAAACAATTATTTTCCTAAAAAATATTTGCTCATTCCAAAGTTATTGCCTAACTTTGTCCACGCCTGCAGCAGAAGACCGCTGCGCAAGCAGACGCCGCAGGAAGGCGGCGAGACACGAGAACAAAACCGAAATAAAAAATAACTAAAAGCAAATGGCAAACAATTTTTTGGCTACGGCTAACCGCGTGGCCGCTCATCTGGGCAAGGCCCCGAAGGACTTCACCAAGGAAGATATCATTCGCGTCGTGCAGGATTTCGACATCCGCATGGTCAATCTGATGTACCCCGGCGGCGACGGACGACTGAAGACGCTCAACTTCATGCTCAACTCCGCCGATTATCTCAACACCATCCTCACCTGTGGTGAGCGCGTGGACGGCAGCTCGCTCTTCTCCTCCATCGAGGCAGCCAGCAGCGACCTCTACGTGATGCCGGTCTTCCGCACGGCCTTCATCGACCCGTTCCAGGAGATCCCGACACTCTGCCTGCTCTGCGACTACTTCGACCGCGACGGCCAGCCGCTGGCCTCCGCACCGGAGCATACGCTCAGAAAGGCCATGCAGGCCTTCCACAAAGTCACGGGCATGGAATTCCAGGCCATGGGCGAGCTGGAGTACTACGTCATCAAAGCCAACGACCCCTCCTTCCCCGCCACGGACCAGAAGGGCTACCACGAGACGGCTCCCTTCGCCAAGGCCAACGACTTCCGTACGCGCTGCATGAAGCTCATCGCCGAGTGTGGCGGCCGCATCAAGTACGGCCACTCCGAGGTGGGCAACTTCACCAAGGACGGCCTCTGCTATGAGCAGAACGAGATCGAGTTCCTCCCCGTGCCAGCAGATGAGTGCGCCTACGAGCTGCTCGTGGCCAAGTGGATCATCCGCAACCTCGGCCACCAGGAGGGCTACAACATCACATTCTCGCCGAAGATCATCGTCGGCAAAGCCGGCAGCGGCATGCACATCCACATGAGAATCATGAAGGACGGCCGCAACATGATGCTCACCCCGGAGCGCACGCTCTCCGTGGAGGCCCGCAAGGCCATCGCAGGCATGATGGACCTGGCACAGAGCATCACCGCCTTCGGCAACAAGAACCCGATGTCATGGCTGCGCCTCGTGCCGCACCAGGAGGCCCCGACGAACATCTGCTGGGGCATGTCCAACCGCTCCGTGCTCGTGCGCGTGCCGCTGGGATGGACCTCGGGCCGCGACATGTGCATGGAGGCCAACCCCAACGAGCCCCACGTGGAGCGCGACTACACCTCCAAGCAGACCGTGGAGATGCGCTCTCCGGACGGTTCTGCCGACATCTTCCAGCTCCTGGCCGGCCTCTGCGTGGCCTGCCGCCATGGCTTCGAGATGCCCAACGCCGAGGAGGTGGCCGAGCAGACCTTCGCCGACGGAGACATCCACGCCCCGGAGAATGCTGCCAAGCTCGCAGCCATGAAGGCGCTGCCAGACAGCTGCGCCGCATCGGCCGACTGCCTGGAGCAGCAGCGCGCCGTCTACGAGGAGTATGGCGTCTTCTCACCGAAGATGATCGACGGTATCCTCAAGGAACTCCGCGCCTTCAACGATCGCACGATGCGCGACGACATCGCCGGAGACGACAGCAAGCTCCAGGCACTCGTGGAGCGTCACTTCCACTGCGGATAATATCTCTCACACTTGGTGCTGCCCAGCGGCCTGGGCGGCACCAAGTCGTTTTTTCGTGTCTCACGACACATATTCGCCAGCCCAAAGGGCCCATCGGGGCCAACTTGAGATTTGGGTCGGATGGGCCATCGCGTTGGCCTGAATTTCATAAATCAAACAGACGAAAAGGACTTTTGACGAAGACCTTATTTTGATTTTGACAAAGACCTTATATATATATAAGGAGAAGGGACAGGAGGCTGCGAGAGTTTCTTGACCCATGATCATACCTGCAGGAAAGCCGCCTTTTGCGCGCAAGAAAAGATAGTCGGCAGCCGCCCTCCAAACCGGGTACGGAACTGCGTGACTGACCTGGAGAAGACAGATCGATAAGAGAACAAGCAAAACAATAATCATTCACCAAAACTGATGAAAGTATGAAGAAAATGACAACGCTCTGCCTCGCGCTTGCCCTGACATGCGCGACGGAAGCAGGAGCAACGACCGACAAGCAGCCTAAACTGAAGGGCAGACAGACAGCAGCATGGGGCGTGGCCGTACCAGGCTCACGCACGCAAAGCGCCTCCGCCATGCGATTTCTCAACATGGGCCTCGGGGCTCCCATGGCAGCTCCGCGCGCCGTGGGCAACGACCCGGTAAGCTCGGTCACCACACCAGGATTCGGATGGGCAGATGGCCCGGACGGCAACCAGTGGTACTACACACAAAACTACAAGCTCGACGGCTATTTCTACTCGGGCTCCACCATCACCCTCTACGACAACAACAACCAGCAAGTGGGACAGTTTGACATCGACGTGCCTGACACGCTACAGGTGAACAGCATCGAGATGTACAGCGCATTGACCAAGAAGATGTTCGACCGCGACGACACCTCCATCGAGGCCATGGTCTCCATCCACGCCGTGGGCAATGCCGAGAACAACTACAAGGACTGCTACATCACCCGCGCCTACCACATCGACGGCAGCGGAATCGCCTATGAGTGCGAGGGAAGCGGAATGCTCTTCGACGCCTCCAAGGGATGGAACACCTACCAGCGTCTCATCCTGCCGATCGAGAAAGTTATCGACGGCAAGGAGTATGTCTCCATCGACTTCATCGCACCGCCCACATGGGGTAAGGACGAGCCCTACGTGGAGCACACGCTCGATATCCCCTTCGACAACATCAACTACATGGACGGCGCCTACATCAACTGCTTCGTCATCGAGGACAAGCCCTACTACGTCGTCGCACAGTATGACACGGCCTACTGCACCATGCCGGAGGACTATACGCAGGACATCATCGTCACGCCCAACAACCACTTCGTGCTCAAGACCTACGACCGCAACTACAGCCTGGTCGATTCCGTCGCCGTGCCCATCGAGGAGTCGCCGAAGGGCATCTATCGCATGGCAGCCTTCGGACGCATGAGCGACAACGACCTGAGCAAGGGATACTTCGGACCGGAGGACCAGTTCAGCTACGTCGTGACGTGGGTGGACTACCACCTGCAGTCGGACGAGAACACCTACAACTTCGACCTCTACGACAACCAGGCACAGAGACTGAAGACTATCTGCGAGAACGCAGCCGAGAACCAGTGGTTCTACCTCAACAACGTGAAGGGCAAGAGCGAGCAGATGGCATTCCTCCAGGCCTTGGAGGAGGGACAGCAGATCCAGATGGTCGACGTGCCTTCCTGTGAGAAGCGGACGCTCTTCCCGGCCATGATCGACGGCGAGGGAATCACCACCTCCATCGACCGCTATCCATCGGCTAAGAACGACGAGGGATACCAGTATGTCGTCAACATGCGCAACGCAGCCGAAGACGAGGAGGGCAACGTCATCGCACGCATCGGATGGTACAACCCCGACCTGACGCTGGACCACTACGCCAAGTTCAACCTCGGAAAGAAGGGTGAGTACTTCACGCCGCTGATCAACAACGTCTCGCTCAACCCCTATCTCTTCGATACGGACAACGAGATGGAGTATATCTACATCGCCAAGAAGAGACGCACCGACGGCACCAACAAGATCGACAACATCCTGGAGATTGCCAAGGAGGACGGCACCATCCTGCGCACCTTCCGCGGCGACGACGACAAGTCCTTCCGCACGGCCTCGGTGGTCAACATGAGCGACGCCAAGAACGAGCTGCTCGTGGCCTACTACGACAACAACACGCAGGACTACGACCTCAACTTCTATGAACTGCCGTTCGTCAAGTTTGCCAAGGGTGGCAACGGAAGCAAGGAGAACCCGTATCTCATCTCCACCGTCGGTGACCTGAGCTACATGGCAGCAGCTCCCGACTCGGCTTACCGCCTGGCAGCCGACATCGACATGAACGACTACAACTACGACTGGACGCCGGTACCGACATTCAACGGCTCCTTCGACGGCGCACACCATGCCATCGTCAACCTCTCCATCGCCACCAACGACGCCCACGCAGGCCTCTTCGGCATGCTCGGCGAGGATGTGGAGGTGAAGGACCTGGTCTTCGCTCGCCCCACGATCCAGGTGACGGACGACAACCAGTTTGTCGGCGTACTGGCGGGTGAGAGCACGCAGGACAACATCTCCAACGTCCACGTCTTCGACGGTCAGATCGCAGGTGAGGCCGACGCAACCATCGGTGGTATTGTCGGTGGTTCGTTCCTCTACACCAACTTCAACGACTGCTCCTTCCAGGGCAACATCAACACGCCCGAGGCCAGCCCTGTGGGTGGCATCGTGGGCCGCACGGCTACAAGCACGAAGATCACGGCCTGCGCCTCCAACGCAGAGATCACGGGAGACTCTTCTGTCGGCGGCATTGCTGGTTCTTTCTCTGCCAACGACACCATCAACGACTGCCACGCCACGGGCAAGCTCGTAGCTGCCAACACCATCGGCGGCATTGTCGGCGAGAGCTCACGCGGCGTCATCGATCGCTGCGTCTTCAACGGCAGCGTGACGGCCACGGAGGCCAACTGGAGCGGACTCTCGGCAGGTGGCATCGTGGGTAGCCTGGCAGCCGACTGGAGCCAGCAGACGACGCCCGTCATCAGCCATTGCGTCTCAACGGGCACGGTCAACGCCGAGGAGCCCGACAAGACCGTCCACGCCATTGCAGGATGGACCATCGCCAACGAGTACTACGAGGACGGAGAGACTCCGCTGGAGGAGAAGGGCCTGGCCAGCAACTATAGCACGGCCGCTCCAGAGGAATCTGCCGACAGCAGCCTCGACGGCGCACCGGTGAAGGTGGCAGATCTCAACGACGACTTCTTCAAGCAGATGGGCTACGCCTTCGGACAGGATACCAAGGCTCCGTGGAAGTCGGCCGAGACTACTCCCGTACTCTACTTCGAGAACACAGCCCTGGTACTCACGCTCAGCGATAATGCCGTGCTGCTGGACAACGACGCCGACTGCTACATCACGGCCACAGTCTATGGACAGAGCGCCGACGACATCACGGCCGTCAGCGACAATTCCAACGTAGCCGACGTGGATATCGAGTCGCGCGAGGACGGAGTGGCTACGCTCCACATCACGTCCTATAAGGACGGCGTGGCCAACATCAACGTGACCGTAGGTACGCTGACCATGGCCTGCACTGTGACCGTCGATCACACGCTGACCACCGTCAAGCCGCTCGACAAGGGACAGAAGCTGACCATCCTCGTGGCTGGCAACACGATCTCCGCTCCGGGTGCCACCGCCATCACGGCCTACACGCTCGACGGACAGATGGCTGCTCAGTCCGCCTCCACCATCAGCGCACTCGCCAAGGGCCTCTACATCGTGAAGGCAACGGACGCTACGGGTCGTCAGACAACGGCGAAGGTGATGGTAAAATAATCGCCTACGAGGAATAGACTATCGCTAAGCAACGACCGACGGGAATGGCCTTCCCGTCGGCGATAAATAATGAGAAAAGAGGATGCGCTCGTAAAGGGTGCATCCTCTTTTCTCGTCTTACAAGGAGTCAGACCCAAGGAGTCAGAACTTCCCTACCCTTCCACCAAGTCGCCAATGCTGCTGAGCCGCCAAAGACGCTCATGGTCGTACTCCGCGGTGGCCTCGTGGGCCCAGGTCGTATGGTAAGGGACGTAGGCTGCCCAACCGCCCTGGCGCAGCACGGGATCGATGTCGGAGCGAAAGGAATTGCCCACCATGAACAAGCGGTCCACCGTCGTGGCGTAGCGGAGGCAGAGCTGGCGGTAGCTCTCGTCGGTCTTGTCATCGACCGTCACCACGTCATCAAACCACCTGCGCAGTCCCGAACGGTCCATCTTACCTTCCTGGTCGCGAAGCTCGCCTTTGGTAAAAACCACCACGGGACAGCTCACCACCTCGCACACGCGTCGCAGCGTGGCCTCTACACCGGGCAAGGGCGTGGCGGGAAGCTCCATCAGCCGCCGCCCGAGACGCAGCACCTCGTCAATCTCTTCGCCACCCACGCGCCCACGGCTCACACTGACCGCCACCTCGACCATCGAGAGCGTAAAGGCCTTGGCACCATAGCCCGTCAACGGCATGTTGCGGCGCTCCGTAGCGGCCAATACGCGCAAGACCTCGTCGGCCTCGGCATAGGGTGAAAGCAGTTCCGCCAGCGCGTGCTCCACCGCGCAAAAAGCACCCTGGCAGTCCCAAAGCGTGTCGTCGGCGTCAAAGGCCACCAGGCCTACAGAATCTCCCACGCCACCCTGGCTCAACGGAGCCTTCCGCCTATCGTTTGTCTTCATTTTTCTCCTTTTTATATTGCCAAATCATAAAAAAACTTACCAGCGACTAAAATACAGCCGGGAAATTTGCACAGGTCACTTTATTGCCGTAACTTTGCGCTTAGTCTTTAATAATTTCGTCTCATAGTACACAAAAAGAGTGTGTTTTTTGTTTGGGGGGAATCCCCCGCAACATTCTTTGTCTGGTTGAAATCCTTGTGAAAGGACACTTCGATGAAAGTATCGAGGGACCAGATAAACAGGTTTTAAAAGCTCCGGTAGCGACCGGAGCTTTTTTGTTTTCATATCCTCCAGAGGATGCATTGCTTTCTAATGCCTTTTTATCCAAAAGTCTTTTCCTGTCCAAGCACTTACCACTCCAAAAAGTCATTCGCTTCAAGAAGTTTTCACTTCGCCTCAGGATGTCTTCACGCCAAGAAGTTTTCAACCCAAGAACGTAGCCAAATAGCCGACGGACTTCGTCTCCCGAAGTTTCTTGATGGCTTTCTCGCGCAACTGTCGCACACGCTCGCGGCTGAGATTGATATCAGCCCCTATCTCTTCGAGCGAACGCTGCTCACACCCGATTCCAAAACTCTCGGCCACAATGCGCGCCTCGCGTTCATCAAGACAGGCCGAAAGCGTGTCCCGAAGCGTGGCGCTCATAGTGGCGCGATCCACCTCGCGGTCAGGAGACTCGTCAGTGTCAGAAATGATAGTCTCTGAAACCGACACTGTGCTTCCGTCGGCCACGGGCTGGTCAATACTCGTGGTGTGGGTGATGGCATGGAGGCCGTGGTCGATCACGTCGAGGGGCAACCCAGTCAGGTCGGAAAGTTCCTCGCGGGAAGGCGACCAACCAAACTCCTGGAGGTAGCCGGCCGTGACGCGCTGGATGCGGCTGGCAGTCCCGGCGGCACTCAGCGGCACGCGCACGGCACGACTCTTCACGCCAATAGCCTCGATGATGCTTTGCCGAATCCACCATACAGCATAGGAAATAAACTTGAATCCGCGTGTTTCGTCGAAGTGGTTGACGGCCTTCACCAGCCCGATGTTGCCCTCGTTGATAAGGTCTTCCAACGACAGGGAGCGGCCTTGGTACTGTTTGGCCACGCTGACCACAAAGCGCAAGTTGGCACGCACGAGCCTTTCCTTGGCACGCTCTGCCTCCGCACCTTTTCCATGGAGCTTGCGGCCCAGCTCAGCCTCCTCCTCCGGACTGATCATCCGCTCGCGGGATATCTCGTTGAGATACACGCCCAGTCCCTTGGAGACACGGTTGGTGAACCTGCTCGTTATCTTCAGCTCTCTCATGTTAGTATCGTCTGATAAGGTTTCTTCGGCCGCAAAGGTAACAAAAAATCTGCTGAAAGCAACAAAATGCACCTTTTCTTCTTGAAAAATACCAAACAAAGAGGACGAATGGAACGCAAGAGAAGAAACAAAATGGAGTTAAAAATGGCAAAAGCAGGGGGGTAAGATCAAAGATTGGGGGTGTAAAATAGGGAAAATGTACGATGGACGATAGATTTTTGCAAGAATGGTTTGTGATATTCCCAAAATTTATCTTAACTTTGCCACGTCATCTTCCCGCACTGGCGGCTCTACGGATGGCCGCCTCGGAGAACAAATGGAAACATGGGTGGAAGATTCCACGGGCGCAACAATCCGCCCAAAGAGGAAAACCACTAAAAGATACCTTTGACTTGAAGACATTACGGATGAAATTCAAAGCGAAAATTGCCACGGCAATGGCCGTTGCCTTAGCCTTTGCCTCGCAGACCGCCCACGCCCAAAACGTGGGCGTGAAGGCCAATGCCCTCTCGTTCGCACACACCGCACTGGGCATGGGAGCCGAGATGTCGCTAGGTTACCATTGGAGCGCAGAGCTCTACGGCGTCATCAGCCCGTGGAAACGGACGGAGGACAAGGCGAAGAAGTATTGGGCCGTACAGCCCGAGGTGAGATATTGGCCGTGCCAAGCCATGGTGGGTCACTTCTTTGGCGTGCACGTGGACGGAGCGCAGTACAACGTCGGCGGAGCGGCACCGTTCTTCGGACTTCCCAAGTCGGTGAAGGACGCGCGCTACGAAGGCTGGCTCGCCGGAGGTGGTGTGACCTATGGTTACCAATGGGTGCTGGGGCGCCACTGGAACGCGGAGGCAGCAGTAAGCGTAGGCTACGAGCACCTGCGCTACAAGAAGTTTGAATCGCCCGAGGAATGCGCCCCACAGGTCGGGGAACGGTCCCACAACTACTGGGGACCAACCAAGCTCTCGGCAAGTATCATCTACATATTCTGACACGATGATGACACATAAGATTTACCATTCACTGATCGCTGCCCTGATCGGCGCGGCGACCACGGGAGCGGTCCAGGCTGCCCCGATACCTGCCATGGGGCTACGATTCGTGGCCGCAGAGGCGGGCGACAGCAGTATCAGCGTACGATCGGCACGCGTACTGCCCCACGAGCGAAGCATGATCGTGTCGATGTGCATCCGCGTGGACCGCGACCTGAAAGGCACGGAGAGCATCGAACTGCGACCCGTGCTCACTGACTCGACGGGTCACAGCGCGGTGCTGCCCTCCATTTTCATCAACGGACGTACCCAGCACATCGCCTTCCAGCGCGACCGGCGCAACGCCAAGCGCGACCTAGTGACACTGCGCCGACGCAACGGCATGGAGCAGACTATCGACTACCTGCACGAAGTGGCCTATCAGCCCTGGATGCGCAAGGCGACACTCGTGCTCGAGGAGGTGGCCTGCGGATGTGGAATACCCATCGCCTACGACTCGCACGCCGTGGCGACCCTGCGCAGCGACGACACGCCGCGACTGGCTTTCCGCATTCCCGAGGTGGAGGAGGTCAAGACACGACAGGAGTCGGGACGCGCCTTCTTGGCCTTCCAGCTCGGCAAGTCGGAAATCCTCGACAACTTCCGAAGCAACGCCACCGAACTAGCCAAGATCATGCAGGCCATCGACCTGGTGAGAAATGACTCCAATGTCACCGTAAGCCACATCGCCATCCATGGCTATGCCTCGCCTGACGGATCGCTGGCTCTCAACGAGAAACTCTCGGCAGAGCGCACACAGGCGCTCAAATCGTGGGTCATGTCAAAGTATCAGTTTGACGAGGCACTGTTCACCACAGCCCATACCGCCGAGGACTGGGAGGGACTAGTCAACTTCCTGCGCAACAACAATACGTTGGAGGGACGAGAGGAGATACTCAATATCATCGCCACCGTGGGCGACCTGGACAAGCGAGAGGCGCGCATCCGGGAGGAGTTTCCGTCGCAGTATCGCTTCATGCTCGACAACTGGTATCCCTTCCTGCGCCACTCCGACTATACCGTAGGCTACATCGTACGCCCGTTCACCGTCGAGGAGGCGAAGAGGGAACTGAAGTTGCACCCACAAAACCTCAGTATCGATGAAATGTTCCGCATCGCACAAACCTACAAGGAGGGAAGCAAGGAGTACAACGAAGTGTTCCTCATCGCCGTGAAGCAGAATCCGGACCACCCCGTGGCCAATCTCAACGCGGCCTGCATTGCCCTCAGGGCGGGTGACAAGACCGCGGCCGCTGGCTATCTCGAGAAAGCTATGCCTTGCGCGGAGCGCGACCTGGCCACTGGCGTACTACGGATGATGGAGGGCCATGTGGAGGAGGCCGAGCGCCTCTTCGAAGCTGCCGACAAGGCGGGACTGAGAGAGGAAGCTCGCCATAACCTGCGCATCCTGCATCCGGAACGCTATTAAACACGCCTTGCCCTTTCCGCTGGGGAAAGGGCAAGGGATCAGAAACATCAAACCAAGACATCAACCCCAAAAGAATCAGAACCATGGACAAGAAAATCTTCGCAACACTGGCCATAGCCACCGTCCTCGCCTCCTGCACGAGCGATCTCGACGGAATAGATGAGACCCCGGCAAATCCGAAGCCAATCAGACGTTGTACCGCCGTGGTCGATCTCTCTGTGCAGGCACCTACCGCCGATGCTACCACACAGACACCATCGGGTGCCAACGGACCAAGGAGAGCCAGCGCAGAGACTGCCGACAAAGACACGGTGAGCCTCTCACTGCCAGACGAATACAAGGTACACAATGTCGTACTCTACCTCTACAATGCACAGACAGGAAACTTCGCCGACTCCATACACCTCACACACTTCGCGGGCCTGGACAAAACGGAACACGGGACAATGTGCTTCCGCAGCGACTCCATCCGACTGGAACCAGGAGACTATCGTGTCTATGCCGTGGCCAACGCCCCGACAGCGGCCGGCAAGATAGGCAACGACCAGTCGCTGCTCACCACCGTTGCCAAGGGAAAGTCCATCATGAGCGTCATCGGCACAGAAGGACTCACCATGTCAAACCGTGGAGGATCGGCTCAAAATGTGCGCGTAAGCACCGACTCGGTCACGCACATCGAGATTGCACTGGAACGCGCCGTGGCCAAAGTGGAGATTGGAAAGCGCTTCGGAAGCTATGAACCAAAGGACAAGAACGGTAAAGTCTATGCCAAGGTCACACCAGGCAGCTTCTATTTCGTCAACCTCAGCCGCGACTACTATCTCTTCCGCCACACGGGAAAATTTGGAAAGAACAGCACGCCCAGCCGAGACCAATACGCATGGAGTCTGAACAACTACACAGACATCCCCGACACGGACGGATACCTCATCGACCCACATTTCTTCGACAAACGGTGGGACGCAAGCAGCACGTTTGACGGTTCAACGATCTTCGACAATGCGCTGACCGAAATCGTGCGTACAGGACGTGAGTATGAGGCCACGCTCTTCCCGGAAGCGGGCTCCTACAGCAAGTCGTACATCCTGGAGAACGCCAACTTCTGGACAGCACAACGGGAGGGCTACACCACGGGTATCATCATCAAGGGTATCCTCACACCAGAGAAGTCGCGCTGCTTCGACGAGCACGGCAACAACATCGACCCGCAGGGAGTTCACTGCCTGTACTATTTCAACTACAATTTCTACACCTCGCTGGCTGCCGTCAAGGCCGTCGGAGGGGGCAACATCCCTTCGGGAGACATCAGCGCCAGAGAACTGGAGACGCAATACAACATCAAATACTTCCCCATCGACGACAAGAGCCTCTATGCTTGCTACTATAAGCATTTCATCAAGCACCTCGACAACGGCGAGAAGCGAAAGCTGGGCGTGATGGAGTATGGCGTGGTGCGCAACAACTGGTACCGCGTGACCATCGCCGACATCGCAGGACTTGGATCGGGTATCATCAATATCGAACCGACCAGGCCGGTCGAGGAAGACGACATCCTGCTCACCGACTACTATGTCAGTCCGTGGCAGTTCAGACCCGACGACACGGTGTTGAGCCAACCGCGCAAGAAGTAACATGGAATCAACTCTGAACGAAGCAAGACTATGACTATCAGACATATCCTAACCATCGCCGCAACGACATCGATCGCGGCCTGTGCGCTCACGTCCTGCGACTGGATCAAGGACGACCTGAGCGACTGCCCGGAATGCCAGGGCACGCTGAGCGTCAAGATCGAGCACCGATACAACATGCTCCACGCCGACGCCGCACCCTCGCGAGTGGAGAAAGCAGACGTATTCATCCGCAACACTGTCACGGGGGAGACACAACACAAAGCCTTCGACAAGGCTATGCTCGACGCGTCGGGCTACTATGCCGACATGGAGTTTGCGGGAGCGGGAACCTACGACTGCCTCGTATGGTCAGGTATCGACAACAAGATCTTCGACTGGGATACGCAGACCGTCTCCCTCGCCACACAGCCAGGCGACACCATCGCACACCGTCTGCCACTTATCTTCCACGGAAGGGCCGATGCCACCAACGTGGAACTGAGGAGTGACAACCTCGCAACGGTCGACATGATGCAGGACACGAAGTTTGTCAATGTCACTTTCAACTATAATGGAAGCCGACACGTACAGGACACCGACTTCCTCCTGACCCTCAGCGCACCCAATAGCGTCCTCGACGCCAGCAACAACACGGCAGCCGATCACGCTACGACATACAAACCCTACGGTGCACGAACAGAGAGCATCGATCATCAGCAGGTCGTAAGCTATGCACTATCAACATTGAGGCTAATGGAGAAGGATCGCGACCAGTGCCGCCTGCGTCTCGACTACCGACCGGCGGACGGGTCGCAGGAACAGAACTTGTTTGACATTCCGATCATCGATTATCTCCTGATGTGCAAAGACTTCGAGGGCGAGAACATGAAGACACAGGAGTATCTCGACAGACAAAGCACCTATCACATCGTTTTCCTGATCCGCGATACGGGCAATCCACATGCACCATTCGCCGTCAGCGTACTGTCGGTCAATAACTGGCAAATGCGAGACGACCAACCTGTCGTCAAGACAAACTGAGAATACAGAAATTCACGGCAGGTTGTAAAAACTGGCCCGCAAATTTGGCCTAATCATAGAAATAGCGTATCTTTGCATAAGATAAACTGCACTCGGCAATCTAGAAACAAGTTTCCATTGCGCTCGATTGCATTATCTTTGCAGAACATTTCCTCGCTCGCAAGCACCAGCGACGGGGGTGCGCCGCAACAAAAGCGCTCCAAGAAGGGGTTGACTGGATTTGACGGCAAGACGAAATGGTGTGTAAGCACGCGGAGACTCGGTGGCTATCTCCTTAATCAGAGTGACCAAAAAATTAATTGGCGAAAACAATTACGCTCTCGCTGCCTAACTGAAGTATAGTAGGTTACTGGCCTAATCGCGCTATAAGATAGTGCGACGAGACACCGCTCCGAGGATGTTGTCCCGAATCCGGAGATCAAGCGGTGCAGGTAAATCGGGAATAGCTGGCGGCAGCCCCGTGTCGTAGGTGAATTTTTAGGGGATAAGGCGATGATTGGTGGCCCAGGTCTTGTCGTCGCTCGAAAACCAAAGGCTGGGATAAGCGTGTAGAAAGCACATGGTTTCCTTGTGCGGACGTGGGTTCGAATCCCACCAGCTCCACCTTCATAGAATCGACAGGGGACTCGCCATTATGTGGCAAGTCCCCTGTCGCTGTTTTTAGGATCACTCATGGATGGTGCGCTCCACCTCGTCGCCATGCTCCAAGAGGAACTGAGCCACGATGGAAGAGAGAATGGCCGAGGTGGAAATGCCGAGGGAAGAGGCACGAAGCTGTCCTAACTGCCGTTTCAGGTCGCGGTCGATATAGACTGCGCCGAGGTTGGAAGCACGGTGATACTCTCGGCCCATCTCACAAAACAATTCCCAACGCGACTTGCCTTCGGCCAAGGCTTCACGATAGCTCTCGGCGGTGTACTGCCCTGAGTGCGAGGCTGTGGACTGAGCCTGCTTCTGGAGGCTGCTTGCTGATTCTACAGCGGAACGTTCAGATGTCGTGGGGGCAGCCTGTGGCTGCTGTTGCGCCGCATGAACAAGCCCGGCAAGACCGCCGGGGAGTGCAACGCTCGTATTTTTCTTTGCCATAATCAGTTGTCTTTTTGTTTGTTATCGGTTGATGATTGGCTTTAGGAACTATTTTGTCATCTCCCAAAGCATGATCTCGAAACAGTCGCGCACGTAGCCGCGCTGCCGAGGGGTGATCTCGAAGGTATCGGCACGACGCAAATTGGCACGTGCGGGAATAGGCGGGAGCACCGCTCCATGCTTAGAGAGCACTGCCGCGGCCTCATTCCACATCCGCTGTTCCTCTTTCGTTCCCACACGAGGATCGATGCGATTGGGAACAAAGAGCAGGCGGGCCTGCATATCGCCCACATGCTGGCGAATGGCGGCAAGGACGGAGACAAATATTCCCGTAGAATCAAGTGTCTTGTCTTCGTAGTCAAAGGGGCAGACGATGAAGTCCGCACCAGCGAAAAGAGGAAGCAGTCCGTCTTGGGATACATTGCCTGGGGTGTCGAAAAGCACAAAACCCTCCACCTCAGAGGCAGAATCGACAAGTTGACGCATCGCGTTGGGTTCGGCCACGTCGAAATCCTGCACGCCATACGGCTCATCCTGCCCGCTATGGGCGACCGCATCTTTGCGTCGCTGCATAAGGACAGACTTTTGAAGGTCCGTATCGATGACACAGACGGATCGGCCTTTCCAGGCAAGATAGTCGGCGAAGAGGATGCAGAGTGTGCTCTTCCCTACCCCACCCTTTTGGTTGGCAAAGACAACCTTGATATTTTTTTCCATATTTTCTTATATTATCGGGCAGCGACCAAAAGCCGCCACCGCTCGTTGATGATTTCTTTCTTGTATGTCGCTGCAGGCTTGGGGCCTGGTGCAGCATATTCGATAAGTTTCCATTGAGGTTTGTCCCATGAACTTTCCCTACCCTTCTTGCTCCGTCTCCTCGCCTCCAGCGATGGCCCTAAGCGCAACGACGGGAGTCACGAAGAGTAGCAGGATGAGCAGACCGACAACGACTTCCTGCCATGGTGCGGTGTCTTCCTGGATGCCTAGAAAGAAAAAGGTGACTATGAGGGGTGCATTGATGGCAATAGCGCTGCACACCACAATCGACCACTTTCCTACCCTTTCGCACAAAGAAGCACCAAGCATGAATAGTGCTATTATGGCCACGGGGACCAGTAGCATCAAAATGTCAGCACAACTGTTGAAAAAATCGACCAGCCAGTGGCCATCATCAAGCGACAAAGGGCCAAAAAGAAGGGTTGGGAGCTTGGAAGTAATGGCATAAGCCAGGGTTACGACGAAAGCCGCCAGACAACCATTGCGCCAACGAATAGGCACTTCGCGACCATTGCGAAGAAGCCAAAACAGACCACAGAGAGACAACAAACATACTGCCTCGGAGGAAAATGAAAGCCAGTCGCTTGTCTCGACTGCGGTAAGCGTGGCGGCAGTAGTCGTCAGCAGGTCCGATTCCATCAAAACTGCACACAGATCGACCACAAGGGCCATCACCATCAGCAGCCAAAGTGCACGGTAGATGCGCCAATCGCGCGCTGAAAGAATGATTTTGTTCATATACTTTTACCTGTTTTTAGTATAGTTCCTCTCACAAAGAAGATTCCAAAACAAGAACTTGCTCCGTGGTGCGCTCACAACGACTGCATATCCGAATCGCCCTCGGCAGGCTGAACGGTGATACGCGTACTCATTGAAAGGCGCAAGAAGACAAGGGGAATAATGGCCATCAGCACCTGAAGGGCGTAGTAGCTCGTCAGGATGACTCCCTGCTGGTCCGTGGCTTGGAGTGCCCAATTGTAAAAGAGCACCCCTACCAAGCTCACCAGCAGAGAACAGATCAACTTGGTGATGCCGAACAAGCGAATGCGGCCTCGATAACGTACAATACATAGGCAAGAAACAAGGAGTTGCACCATCCCTGCGAGGACTCGATAGTTGAGGAGAAACGTCTCACGGAAACTATCCCACGCCGTCGGGTTGTGAGCATAGGCGTACAATGTGTCCCGCCCAGGAACAGCAGTAACCAACGATGATGCGCCGACGAGCACCTCCCACAAAGCGACAAGCACCCAAAAACGATCGCCAGAACGGCGCATCCCGCGACGAAAAAACTCTAAAAGCAACACATGGCCCACGCCGAAAAGCACACTGACCACTCCATTGCCTACAGCCGTGCGCATAAATGTGTTTAGAGCCTTGCCAAACGAACCCGCAATGGCGTCGCTGGCTGCCGTAAAGGTTGAACTCCATTGCGACAGCATCAAACTCACAATTACCAGCACAAGTCCTACCGTCAGCCAGCGATTCACCACCGAGCTGACTTCAAAATAGCTTTTCTTCTTCATATAGTTCTTATACTTCACTTTTAAATGTTCTCTTTCTTCTCTCCTACCTCTTATGGAAATAGCATCGTTGCTGATTGCTCGGTAACATCATGTCATCTCTTCATTATTTTCTTTTCAATATATAAGGATTTCATCTTTTATCGTAATCTTTATTTCATCATTTGCTTAATAATGGATTTCCATATATATTGATTTCTTTGCAACACGACTCACAGTCCTTGGCCCACCCATTGTTCGACAAAACGTTTTTATCAACATATCCATATTTGTGGATATGCTTAGAATCAAACCATCATAAAACAAACAATCCGCTTTTAACAACCAGAACCGCCATTCCACCCTGCAAAATTAAGCAAAACATCTGATAACAACAAGGAAACCACTACTTAAATACTTAATTTTATCTTTATTTATCGTTTTCGATATTTCGCCTTATCCATTTATCCATATTTCCATATATACATATCTGACCATTAAAAAAACAGCCCTATCTCAACCTCCTCCAACAAACTTCCCGAAAACAAACCTCTTGCAGTGAAAATATTATCCACATTTAATTATATATTTATATCGTCTTATATTGTTTTAGTTATATCGTTATATATTCATATATTTACTATCCCTGTTCGTGAGAAGAAATAGTTCATAAAAGCTGGCAGGCTCATACGCTAACGAAAACGTTAAATGTTAAACGTTAAACATCAATAGGGCAGAGTAGGGCCGAAGAGAAGGATAAGTTACGATCAGCCCTCACCTTAACTTACCTTTGCCTCTCGACATAAGCAACCCTGGAAAAGGTTGTCACGTTTATTCATGATCCAAACTTCACTTGAGAGACGTATCGGAGCGGCAGGCAGAAATGAACAGCAGGGCCTTGGTTGCGGCAAAAAGTAGGAGGCGTGTGGAAGAAATAGCAACAAAGGGAGTTTGGGGCGGGTAGGGGACTTGTTAAATCGATACGGATCAAGCGTTAATGGGGCGTTAATTCATGCTAATCGTCTTGCATTCGGGCGGACGGAAGGTTATCTTTGTATGACGTCTAAGTCATGACAGCCGGCGTGCTGACAATCCTGCCATGAGACACCATGCGTGGCAAGGCGACAAAATGTAAATATAATACCTATCCGACCATGATGAAAAAGTTAGAATACTCACCTTCCTCCTCAGACGGAAGTCGATCCGTCTCGTATCGGTCTCGTATCAATCCCGTATTGTTCCCGTATCATCCTTCGCTCTTCCTTTTTTCCTCCTTCTTTCGTTGTTCTATCATTCTCGCTTCCAGAAGCGGAAATAATACGGAAAGGATACGGAAACGATACGTAAACCATGCGGGATTGATACGGAAACAATAGGAGAAACAAAGAAGGAACAAGGGAGGAGGAAGGAAGAAAGGAGGGTCAGGACAAGGCGTTCAGACTGGTTCCATTCATCTGTTTTCAGATGGAGGCGTAGACCTTTGTGCTCTACACTCTTACCTCCCCATAGGGCTTATCTCCACGGAATCTATCTTTTCGCACAGAAAAGTTTGTAGTACACAGCAGCGCAAATGAGAATCGTAAAACACTGGACAACAATAATTATTAATAGAGCGAAAGCAAAAAACGTTCGATAAATTTGGCGGTTAGAATAAAATTGCTTAACTTTGCACCCTGTCAGAACGACACAGGGGCATAGCCCAGTTGGTTTAGAGCGCTGCAGTCACATTGCAGAGGTCCCCGGTTCGAGCCCGGGTGTCCCTACCAAGCGTCCGATTCTCATGGAGAGTCGGACATTTTTTTGATATCTGTATCTGAAAACAGGATTTTCTTATATCATTCCGCCAAAGGAGTATGTATAAGCCAAGTTTTCCAACCATTCCCCTAATCGGCCATATCCACTCCATTTTCATAAAAAAACTATATCAGTAGGGAAATTTCTGAAAAAAGTGTGGAAAAATTTGCATCTTTCCAACCGACTATATAATTTTGCGCTCTTGTCTGAGGAGTCAATAGGGTAGTGCGAGACTCCACGGACAACGGGCACGCACCAACGCAAGTCCCAAAAGAAAACAACAAAACGCACTGCCACAACCATGCTACCATAAGATCAATGAAAAAGAAAATGATGAAGAAATTCCACCTCCTGCTGCTCCTCGCAGCAATGTTTTCCCTACCAGTCACACTCGCCTCGTGTAATGACGACGATGATGATGACAACGTCAGCATAACAATTCCGACAGGGACTGCGACGAACCTGACGATGGAGCGAGTTGTCGGAACATGGAAGCGCATCCATAGCAGCGGCAAAGAGATTAAGAACGGCAGGGTGACAAAGCAATGGGACAAGAATGTGGAACGCGACCAAGACCACTTTGTCTTCTATGCCGACGGACGCTGCCTACTCCTCGACTATGAGGATGACCAGCGTCTTTGGGAGGTCGAGGAGAGGGCTTCCTTCTCCATTCAAAACGGATGCGCCACGTTCCAGGGCGGCACGCTCCGCGACGTACGCATCGTTTCCTGTACCGACTATGAGATGGTCATCGTTTACACTATCTATGACGACGGAGACCCCAACGATGTAGAACAATACGTCGACACGCTCAGCCTCTCCAGCCATCGCACCGACCTCCTCGGCATCTACGACCCCTCCACAGAGAGACCTGGAGACTATTGGGACGAAAACGCTCCCTCTGCCACTGGACTGACCATGAGAGACATCAAGGGCACCTGGCTCATCACCCATAGCAAGGGACAAATCGTAGAGGGCGGAAAAATCACCAGCACATGGAACAGGGACGTGACCAGCAAGCAGAACCACTTCGTGTTCTATAACGACGGACGCGCCGTGTTCATGGAGATCAAAGGAGACTACAAGGACCAGACGCCTTACTGGACGGCCAACGGCAGTGCGATGTTCACCCTGAAAGACGGACAAGCCATCTTCTCCGACGGCACGCTCTGCGCTATGAAAATACTCTCTCTCAAGGGCAACGAGATGACCGTCCACTATCTGCGCTACCAGGACAAAACCTTCTCCGTCATGGAGCGACACACCGAGACGCTCAAGCTGACAACAGACAATACAGACTTCCTTATCACGAAGTAGCCTCTGGGGCGCTTGCGGCCTAAGGAGATCCGCCTAGCAGAATCCTTTCCCAAACACGCTCCATCACAACGAATAGCGGGTCAGAAACAGCTTGTGCTGCACTTCTGACCCGCTCACTTCATCCCCACCAAGCCGTAGAGACTTCGACCGAAAACGGTCTCATCTCACAACCGGACCACATGAAGGAGTTGGGCAGAAGCCACCAACCCAAGTGTTTCAAACACACACAAACATGTTAACGAACGTTTTTTGCTTGCAAAGAATTGCATAATTCCATGGTCGTATCAAATATGTTTCTGACGAGTTGCAACGACAAAATCATTTGCCTTGTCCACTTGATTGCTTGATATGCGCAAGTTTAACTCACGGCGCAGTGCATAACAAGTCACGTTTGGCGACTTCCTGTTTAGGATATGAACAATGGTTTCGGGTAGGACAGATTACCCAAATTCTTCATGGCAGAGAACACTGTGTTCCTTCTTCTTACAGCACTTATCCGTAACTTTTACAAGACCATTATCCACAGACTCGAAGTAAAGAGGTTCGGACTCAAGGCTACAGGTCGCATTGTGGGGTAAGGGGATGGTGTAGGCAGAAGTGGGTATTTCAGCCTCAATTTATCTGATGCTTCAGTAATGAGAAGACATGTACACGCAAAAAGGACGTTGAAGGGCTTAGTTGCGAATTTGAGGTGACTGTATACCTCCTTCTCGTTCCAAGCTCGCGGGCGGAGAGGCTGAAGGAAAAACTCATCCGTCCAGTCTCTCTCGATCAGAAGCATCCGTCTAGCATCACGAAAGCTGCCCAATAGTAGGGTTCGGGGTGGCGCGCGCGAATGATGGCTTTAGTCTCTCTGAATGCCTTCTGCTTATCCCAACCACCATTTTGTGCCATAAGGCGCTCGTAGAAGATGGTCATAAACTCCTGAGAGACATTGTTGCTGATCTCCCATAGTGACATCACTACCGTACAGACACCCGCTTTCTTGAAAGCGCGCTGCAAGCCATAGAGCCCCTCGGGAGTAGCCTTGCCCAAACCCGTCTGACAAGCTGACAGGACAGCCAGGTCGGTGCCACTCAGATCCATACCAGCAATCGTTCCCGCCGTGAGTATTCCACCCCTCACGCCATCGGGCAACTCCTTACCAGTCCATGCCGCATTGCCTCCAGAGAGAACGATACCCGAGAGCTGCATCGCATCTGTGAATCCCTTGAGATAATCAATACTGCTCGCCCTGTCTGGCGTATAATAGAATCCATGAGTATAGAGTTGTAAGATACGTGGTGAGTGAGCGTTCATGGCCAGGAAAGACTCCTCAGTTCCCTCCGCCCCCGTGTAGGTACATACTTTCCAATGGTGCTCGCCAAGGATACGTTCCACTTTTCGGATAGCCTCCTCTGATCCTGGCAGGTAAGCAAAGGTTCCACCCCCACAAACCACATCTTCCTCGTCGAGAGGGAAGGGCGACTGCTCAGACTTCGCAGCCTCTCCCTGCATGGTAGATGGGGCCACATCATATTGCAGTCCTCCATAGAGCACCGCCGTGCGCTCTGCAGCGACCTTGTCTGCCTTTCTCATCCGCACCAGCTCGCGAGCCGACGACAAACGAATAAAGCGATAGTGATCTCCCAAGAGCGTACCATCCGCAAGAGGAATCGACTCCAATGCTATATTAAACAAAAGCTGTGATGGAACATAGTAAACCGTCTGTCCCTCATGCAACTGCGAGGCCAAGGGAGTCCATAGAAGTTGCAATATCGCGGGCGAATACTCCTGATCATAATAAAGATAGGGCTGCGGTATGCAGAGCGAGTCGATTTGGCACTCGTCAAAAAGAGGCATCAAGAGCGGGTATTGCTGCTCTTGGCGAACGATATAGGCAGCATAGTGGCGACCCGATGGTTTCGTTTCATAGTCGGTGAAGTCGATGAGCGTCTCGTCCTTGTGCAGCGACTGGCGCACCGCCTCATGGTCCACATCCATAAACTCCGTGTTGTTTCCATATCCCCGAACGCGTGCCTGCAGTCCGCGTCCCATCACCTCAAGCTGTTTGGAAGCCTCCAAGATACGGGCGGCATTCTGCTGATAATCCTTCTCCCAGCCTTTCATCTGCTGCTTCATTGCCACGATGGCCATATACTGCCGCATGTCCTCATCTGTTCCCTCCCGCTTGATGATATCGTACAGAGAACGCTCGGAGTCCAAGAGGAACGCCTTCGACATCACCAGCGCATCATAACAGCCGCGGGTAAATTCCGTCTGTAGTTCGCCAGCTTTCAGCGCATAGGGGGTCATGAGCGTGAATAGCTCTGAGAGGGGACTCCAGAATCCCTTGCGCTCATTGGCATCCATATACGGCAGACGGTCGCGTACCCACCGCTCCAGACGCTCCTCGGCCTGCAGGTAGTCCTGACACCCTTGCACTATCATCCCAGACCATTCTTCGGCCTGAGCCAACCGTATCTGCGACTCGATATATTGTAAGCTATTCTCGCCGTTCAGTTCCTTGGTATAAGCCAGATTCTTGCGGCTGCATTGTTCCGCTTCCGCATCACGCCCCACTGCATGAAATTGGCGGGTCAAAAAAGCAAGCAGCTGAACCCGACATTGGTCCGATGGCTTATACTTTGTGGCGAGTATCTCGTCCGCCTTCTGATAGTCAGCCAGCGCCGCCTCGTGATCGCCAAAGGCAGCACGACAGAAGCCGCGCCGGATATAAAGGTAATTGATCACTTCTGGGTCCGAGAGATAGGGTAGGAGCAGGAAGAGCGTATCGACCGCTTCGTAGCAGCCCGCTTTGTCCCCCTTGTAGCGATAAGCTTCTGCCATAAACTGACCATATCCCATGAAACGGTACAGGCCTACGGCCGACATTTCCTCATGGGGAGGCTCCATGTATTTTTTCGCATAAGCTATACAGTCGTCATAACGGCCCGCCTTCAGATAAAGTTCGGATAATTTGAAATAGGGAATTCCCGCCAGCGAGCCCAGTTTTCCGCTCGTCGAAGCCTCGGCCAAAGAGACGCTCCGAAAGAGCCACTGTTCCGCCACGCGATAGTTTTCCTGCCTCATGGCCTTCTCTGCCTGCAGGTTATAATAAGTCATTTTCGACACCTCGTCGGTCGTTTGCTCCGCCAGCGAGTCCATGGCTACATTGCATTCCTGCGCCATCTGGACATCGCCGATAAGGTTGCACAACCTCCATATATCACTCAGGACATTCATCTGCAAATCCGTCTCGCCGGCTTCCTTCGCCTGCGACAAAGCGTAGCGGTACGTCTCCATCGCACTGGACAAGTCATACTGATAATAGTATGCGTCAGCCAGGAGGTTCAGCGTGGCTATCTCATTGCTCACCTTGCCTGTTTTTCTGAACACCTCCACACCACGACGCGCACACTCCTTGGTCTTATCATAATCTTGCTTTCGGTAGTAAACCGACCCCTCAAAATACCAAGAAGCACCTATCTTGTTCATCACGATCGTCCAATCGTTCTCGTTAGCATAAGGGAGCACCTCTTCGAGCAGGGCGCGTGCCTTGCCATAGTCGGTATTCTTTCCTTTCATCATCGGTACCGCCAGAAAATAGGCGCTATTCACATAAGCATCCGACAGTTCTTTTTTCTCCTCGTCGGTCAACTGGGTTGCCATCAACCGCTTGGATAGTTCGTATCCCTCCTGATACCGCTCCAGCTGGTCATAGCAACGGCACGCCAAAATCTGGCTGCGTACATAGACGGTGCGCTCCTGCTCCGAGTCACACCGCTCCGTACTGCGCCCAATGGACAGGCAGATTTCGAGGACCTCGTCATACTTCTCAGCCTCATACAGGGTGTCGGTCTGCTCCAACTGGAGCTTCAGGTCCTCCAGGGACTGCGTCTGCGCCTTCAAGGTCAAAGTGAGACTGACGAAAGCAAGCAGAAGCAACAGTATTTTTCTCATGAAAAACGATTGAATAAATGAACTATCAATTGGAATCGAAGCCAATGGTATCAGCCGACAACGTGTCGCCTGGCAGGGCGGAGCTGTGACCTTCTGACGGCGTACCGTCGAATACTTGATCATCGCCACGCAGTCCATCGTCGGACGAAGAAGAGCCTGGCACAAGTCGGGCCACGAAGAATCCCAGCACTACGGCAGCAGCAATACCCGACAACCACACCCACCGCTTGCGTCGCGGGGCATCCTGACGGTCTTCCGCCGCGTTCAGGCAGTTCATCGCCACATGCGAACGGACGTGGCCGTACATTGTCCGCATCTCCTCCATACGCGACATCTTCCTCGCACGACTGGTCACGGCCAAACGCACATCGCGCGTCAGCTCAAACTGCGCACGTTTTTGGGGATCGGCCTCCAACTCGCTCAGAAACTGCGACTTTTCTTCTTCCGACAGTCTATCTGGGTGGAGCAGATACTCGTCTATTCGGTCTTGAAAGTTAATATCCATAGCTCTTGTCTTTTTATGTTGAATGGTTAAAGCATTAGAAAGTATTCTTTTCTTGATCTATTATTCCTCGTTGAGATACTTATGATAGACCTCCTTGGCCGCATTCCTCAATCCCTCCATACATTTATACTTCTTGGTCTTGAGGGCGTTCTTGCTGCCGATGGTCGGCAACTCTTCCAGGATCGTGTCGAGATCCTTCTCCTCATAGTAGAACTTGGTGAGAATCTCTCCACACCGATCCGACATTCCAGCCACAAGGTCGCAAACGATGTCCAGCATCGCCCCGTCTCCCTCGTCGTAGAGCACGGCGGCCATCTCCTTGACATCGAGAAGCGTCACGTCGTCCTCCTGGTCCTCGCCATCAGCAGTACGGATGGCTTCGGCATGGTCTCGGGACCATTCGAGATATTTAAAGCGGGCTATCCCCATGAAATAGGTGAGGATGCTGCAGGTCAGGGGTGCGCCGTTTTTACCCACCATGTTTCCATCAAGACATACCAGGCGCCCCCGCTCGATGTGCTCCCCAAGGCGATGAAAGCATCTTGGAATATCTCTGCCGCCTCTTCTTCTCCCACAAAGAACACGCCGCGGTATTTACGCCAAAAATAATCGGCACAATAGGCGTAGAGTTCATTCTCCGCCAACCGCACGCCGGCACGCACATCGGCCACCAGACGTGCCTCCCACAACCGTTCGTCGCTGTCCATCCCGGTCATCACCTCCATCATCTGAGAAAATCGGATATACGTTGCTGGTCTTTATACTCACCCGTTATTACCGGTGTCTGATAGACACGGGACCGGATACCCTGGTAGAAACGCTTGATACGTCGCTCCAGTTCAGCGTTGCTCATCGAAGACTGGTCGGACAATATCTGCCACAGAGCATAGGTCAACCGGCCAGCCACTGGATTACGCAGCTCTGCATTGGACTGGGCGCTGGTACATGCGCTGATGGTGATCCAGCGCTCCTTGCGTCGCGACACAGCACGGGGGATGGGCTCGGCAAAATGGCATGTCGCATCAAAGACCTCGCTCACGCCGCGCAGCACCTCCTCGCCTTCGTCGCCACAGGTAGCATCTCCACTATGGCAAGCATCGATGACGACAAGGATCTTGCCTCGATCGCCCACCTTGTCGCGCAATCGCCCAAGGTAGTAGTTGACCTCATCATCGGATAGATGACGCTCGCCTCGGTCGCGGGCACAAGCCTTCTTGTAGGCGTCGTAGGGTATCCAACACTCATCCAGCCCATCAGGTTCATCGTGATGCGGATCGGCCACTTGCTGTCCGTGGCCAGAATAGTGGATATAGAAGATGTCGCCAGGACGGGCCTTTCCTACTAGCGTATTGAACGCCGAGAGGATATTGCGCTTCGTGGCGCGCTCATTGACCAACGATATAATCTTGTCGTATCCGCCCTTGTGCAGCATCTGCCGCACACGGGGCACATCCTTGTCGCCATTGATTTTCGGCCAGGCACGGTCCTCCTGCTTTCCCAATCCGATGACCAAGGCATACTTGGTTTGGGAAAAGATCGGCAAAGCAAGCAGGGCTAGAAGGACGAGTAGCAGCCCGCGTCTCGCCATGTGTCTGTGGAGATGTGTATAGGTCTTTCGTTCCAATGATTTTTAGGCTTTGAGAGTTCTACATTTCGATGCGCACCTCCCATGCTCCATAGGGCGTCTTTCCATCAGGAAGTATAGAAGACTTCAGACGAATAGAAAAGGCACTCTGCAAAGGTAAGCATTTCCTTGGAAAAATCACAAACCTACGCAAGCTTTTTTATTCTAAGGAAGGAAAATTAGGGGATTATTCTGGTTTACACCTTCTAAAGACGATTTTAGCCTGAATATTGCGCTTTCCATTGAGTGAATTTGTTTTACATTGTTCGCTTTATCTATAGGGGGAAACTACTACTACAAAAGTGTCATAAGTTGATTTTAATGGGTCTATGAGTATGATAAGCAAACCACTGTCAGTAGGCGGCAAAGAGGAAAGAGCAAGAAAAAGTACAGTTCCTGGTAATCCATGTAAGTTCGACAAAAAAGTGAAATGTTTTTTTACTTTCAAGTGAATTGTCTTCTTCAAACTTTTATATCATTGATTATTAAGTATATAATGCAAATTACATCAAGTTATTTACGGTTTATATTATCTACTATTTTGTATCCTTCATTTATTTTGTGAAACGGAATAAGGACCCAAAAACGCCCAACTTCGACACTTTAGTAGCATCTTATACCCTACTTTTCAAAATAGTACGGCACTTTCAGAAGCTATTCTAGGAGAAAATACGCCTGAGTACGACATTTAAGTAGCATTCTTACGGGCACCAAGTAGTCAACTTCGACACTTCAGTAGCATCTTTATATCACTTTTCCGGCCATCAACGACACTTTGGTAGCTTGTTGGGCATAGAAAAAGGAGGGAAGTGCGACATCTTAGTAGCATTTACCAGTCAATGTCGCGCCGATGTACGACATTTAGGTAGCATCTTATGGAAAGCATTCTCATTGAAGTACGACACTTTAGTAACATTTCAGCAAACGACAAAAAACAGGAAGTACGACACTTTGGTAGCATTGATTCACAACCGTGAACAAAAGCGATGTGCGACATTTAGGTAGCATTTCTATTTTGCAACATATTTATTTACATTATCGAGGATAATTCATGATTTGTGCTCGCACACTATCCAGCACCTAACAGACCGACAGAAGCTACTAAAGCTATAGCTCATAAAGACGGAAGGGTAGGGGAGGAGGGTAGGAAAAAATAGATTCTACGCTGGGTGAAACAAGGGAGCAGACTGGAAAAATAGGAGAGGGAGATGGTGGACCAAAATACCATGAAAATCATGTATGTATTTTTCAAAATACTACCTAAATGTCGTACTTTGAGAGAAACGAAATTGCAAAAGATGTTACCTTTTTGTCGAAGTTGTTGTTAATTTACTGATATACTATATTTTATAAAACTTAAAAATAGAATCACTCAAAAGGGTTAAAGCAAGACAAAATAGGGAAATACCTATCATTTTACCCAATAATGTAAAGAACGCGTCAAATTTAATTGTTTTTGTAAAAATAAATATTATCAATGTTACCAATCTGTCGAAGTTTGCGCCCAACATGTTACCAATCTGTCGACGACATGTTACCAATCTGTCGACGACATGTTACCA